>JACCDT011218028.1_pt1 | contig 35886 bp, 24 predicted proteins | sample 7446291 | NCBI WGS metagenome assembly JACCDT01 (sample SAMN15323446, study PRJNA562643) | freshwater metagenome | isolation source: river surface water | place: USA:Blue River Watershed | collected 2017-08-17
AACGACCGCGGTTGCACGTCTCGGGATGGCGGTACGTGCGGCGGTCGCTCACCCAGGCGAAGTCGGAGGCGAGCGGGATGCGGGTGCGCTCCCCGAGGAGGCCGCCGCTTGCCGTGATGATGGCATTGAGGTGCTGCGTCCACTCGCGCGTCGCCGGCGTGTCCGGCAGGAAGCGGGCGACTTCGCGCGCGTGCCGTTCCTCGTCGCCGATGAATTCCTCGACCAGTTTGCGCGAAGGCCAGTCGGCGAGGTGGTGCGTGGCACTGAGGTAGTGCTGGTACGCGGCGAGGAGCGCTGGCTTGATCGCGCCGTAGAAACCAGCGAGGGCGGCGTCTGCGCTCTCGGGAAGGATCGCCTCGGTGAAGAGGCGCCGGATCTCCGGCCGCACGTCTTCGCCCGCGCCGAAGCCAGCCATCTCACGGCCACGCTCGCGCAGGAACCGGGCATGACCGGCCGATTCCCAGACGTGCTGGCAGAGCAGGTATTTCAGCTCCGGTTCGCCCACCCGGTAGATCAGCGTGGTCGCGGTGCGCAGGAATTCGCGCTCCAGCTCGAACAGGACGCGCTGGAGGCGCGCCATGTCCTGCACGGCCGCCATGCGGCCGGAACCAACGGATGCGGTGGAGACCGAGGAGGGCGAGGCGACCATTGTGGTGGGCCTCAGCAGATGCGGCCGCGCTTGCCGGCGGTCGAGTGGCCGGGCGGATTGACCCCGACCCAACGCTCGTCGATCGGCTCGCTCGCGCGCTGAAAACGCGCGTCGCTCGAAATCCGGAGGCGGTTCTCGCTGCGGTTGTCGAGGGACGCGTGCACCACAAACATGCCGAAGGTCAGGAAGTCGCCCGCCTCGAACTCCGTCGTGAGCCAGCGTCCGCCGAACTTGTTGCGCACGATCGGTGGGTTGTGCGAAAGGGTGCCGCTGAACGACCACGCGCCCTTCTTGGCGTTCTCCGCCTCCTTGGGCTTGTTCTCGCAGAAGGCATCGACGTCGCGGTAAATGTAGTTCTCCAGAAGGTCCATGCGCTTGTGCGAACCTTCGAGGATCATCAGCCCGCCGAGCTGGAAGGAGATGTCGCCGTAGGGCAGCCAGCAGGTCATGTGCCGATGCGTGCCGCGGCCCATGTACGGGAGGTCGCAGTGCGGGTTCGTGCCTTTGCCGGGCCCGATCGCGCGGAGCCAGGTGTAGTCGTAATGACGGATCGGCTCGCCGAAGAAGCGGGTGTAGAATTCGACCAGACGGCCGGAGTACAGCAGGTTCTGGATCTCCGGATTGCCGTTCGTGATCTCGGGCTTGAAGACGTAGCCAGAGCCGGGCTTGCAGATCCCTTCCTCATGGGGGAACGCGGGGTCGAGCACTCCCGCCTCCGCTAGGCGCGAGGTCAGGCTGGCGCGGGCGCGCAGGACTTGATCGCGATCGAGGTAGCCCTTCATGTACAGGTAGCCGTCCTCGGCCACCCGGCGGCGCAATTCCTCGACGTCGTCCGCGGCATCCGAAGAGTCGCGCAGAAGCCCGACCTTGTCCTCGGACATGTCGAGCGCGTGGCCGTACGAGTAGAGCTGGGGAAGGTCAAGCGTGGGGAGCATGATGCCGTTAAGGTACACCGACCCGGCCGCGCATTAAATGGTTGAACTGGGAGTTATGATGTAAATTTTGGTAGCGATGCCGTCGTCCTCTTCGTTGCGCACTCAGGCTTGGCTGGAGAGTCCGCTGCGCTCTCCCCTCGGGGAGATCGAGTTGGCGGGCCTTCTGCGCAACGAGGCTGGGATCGATCCGGCGCGGATGCGAATTTTGCGACGATTTGCCCTGGTCTTGGTCGTGGAGGGCCGGGCCTATTACCGCGACGATCGGGGAGGTGCGCGGGACTTGGTGCCGGGCGATGTGATTGCGATCTTTCCCGAAATCGCCCACGCGTACGGCGGAGTGGGTGGGTCGGAGTGGTCGCAGGTGTATTTCGTGTTCTCCGGTCCGGTCTTCGACTTGTGCCGGAGTCGGGGGCTCTTGGACCCGGCGCGTCCGGTGTGGCGGCTGGGCTCCCCGGAGTATTGGCGTCAACGCCTCGCGGAGATCGTCTCGCCCGAGGCCGCCCATCGTCCGGGCGCGCCGCTGCGCGCAATGGGGCGCTTGCTCGAAGTGCTGCTCGAGATGTCGGCTGCGGAGTCCGACGCGAGCGGTCCAGGCAGTGCAGAGGCGTGGCTGGAGAAGAGCCGGCAGCTGCTCGGCGATCGCCAAGCCGCCGGTTGGCCCGCGCCGCAGGTGGTCGCCCGCGCCGTGGGCATGAACTACGAGAACTTCCGCAAGCGCTTCGTCCAACTCACCGGCGAGTCGCCCGGTCGCTTCCAGAAGCGCCGGCGGATCGACTGGGCGTGCGCCGCGATCTATCAGGGTGGGCACTCGCTCAAGGAAATCGCCGACGAGCTGGGCTTCTGCGACGTGTTCCACTTCTCGAAGGCGTTCAAGCTGCAGACTGGCCTGACGCCGAGCGATTACCGCCGGGGCATGCGGGGGAAGTGAAGGCGTCCGCGCGTCGCGTCTCCGGTGCGCGGTGAAGCCAAGCGCGGTGCGCGGGATCGCCGGGCGGCATGCCGAGGCGATGCGGAGGGATCCCGGTCGGGCCACGCCGACCCGCGGTCTACGACCGCGGGCGGGCGGCGGCGCTTACATGGGCGATTCGGCACTCCAGCCCGCCGGCCACTGCGTGCCGGGGATCGGACGCCAGAAGATGTTCCGGTCGATCCGCGGGGGATGATTCCGGTACTGGGTCGTCAGCCGGATCTTCGTCCGGAGGTGCTCCACGAGGTTCTCGCCGTAGAAGAAGGTGGTCTCCGCCACGCCGGACATGACGAGGACCTCGCTGCGGGTGGTTTCCAGGAGTTCGATCAGGCCACGCGTGCTTTCCAGTTCGAGGTCGATCGCCTTCTGCAGGCGCTCCATGCTGGTCTGCCGCGTCGCGTCGTCCTTCGCCTCAAGGTAGCTGTAGACGCAGTCGCACCACGCGCAGACGTTGCGGAGGCTGGTCGCCCAGTGCAGGTAGGCGCGAGCGCGGTCCCGGAGGTCGACAAAGGCGGGTGCCACGTTGGCCGGCAGGGTGGGGATGAGCGCGCCGAGTCGGTCGATCAACGCGCGCATCGGCACGAGCACGGCGCGATCCATGTCTGCGGCCATCTTCGCGCCGCTCTCTCGGGTGATGAGGTCAAAGAGCACGTCCTTGCCGAGGTCGTTCAGGCCGGGGTTGTTGTGCTGGAAGCAGCCGTGGCGTTCGTAGTACTCGCGCTCTGCCGCCGGCACGGCCTCGATGTCCGGCACGAACGGCCGGTCCCAGGTGCGCTGCCAGCAGAAGCCGAATGCGCAGTAGAGGTAGACGAGGGGCTGTCCGCCCAGCGCTTCCTCGAAGGCGTCCCATGCGGAAACAAGGGTCGACGCATGGGCCGGGCCGACGAGGGTTTGCGCGAAGTCCGAGAGCACCGCATCGACCGGTTTCTCGGGGAAGAATTGCGCGGCACGGAGAATCGCCGGATTCGGCCAGTAGGGCGCCTGCGCCGGGTTGGCGAGGCCGCCCAGGGCGCTGATCCGGCGGACGCCGGTCTCGTGCACCGCCTTGAGCTTGGCGTGCAGCATGCGCGGGTAGGGTACGCCCATCAGCGGTTCATGGTTCCACGGGCTCGAGGCCGAGTAGTGCAGGACCGGCTCGATGCCCTGCGCCCGGGACTGCGCGAGGGCTTCCTTCTCCGCCGCGTCCATCGTGGTGTGGAAAAGTGTACCGGCCACGCCGTGGTTTTCTGGGTACTTGGGGTGTGAATACGGAACCGAGTAGCCGCGGACGAGCAGGGAGGGAGCCTCCCAGCCGACGTGCGGCCCCATGCCGGCCTTGATGTGGTCGTGCTCGACCTTGAAGGGCTCGATGCGGAGGAGGACATCGAAGTCCGGGTTGATCCCCGACGCCGCCTCGCGGAGGTTGCGCAGGAACCGCACAATGCTCTGGCCGGAGGCCTGCGCCACCTTGTCGTGGCTGCGCCATTCGCGGATCATGTAGGGGCCGCCGTTGCGCCCGACGTAGAGCGAGGCCGAGTGCTCGAAGCCCGCGCCGCTGTCGTTCGTCCAGAGCGACATGTACGAGAGGTCGGGTACGTAGTGCATGAGCTTCTGCAGCGCCTCGCGGAAGTGCCGCTGCACGATCGGGTGATCCTGCGCCATCGTGTAGCGCGGGAGGCGCGAACGGAAGGGATGATCGACGCGCGCGCCGCGGAGTGAGGGGTACTTCGTGAAGAAGCGCTCCGGCAGGGTCCGGGGCTCGAACATGCACACGCCGGGCTTGAGTCCGTACTTGCGGCCAAGGTCGGCCAGCTTGCGGAGGTTCTGGACGTTGGCGTCAAGGTACATCGAAGGCCACATGCCGCGGGTCAGATCGGTGTCCACGAAGTGGTTGAAGCCGGGGCAGTAGCTGTAGAACTGCGGGTAGTACTCGAAGGGAACGAAGTCCTCCACCGGCATGTGCGCCTGGAGGCCGTTGACTTCGCAGTGGGTGAAGCCGGACTCCGCGAGGGCGGCGACGTACTGCTCGGGGTCAAACTTGCGCGCCGTGCGCCAGTACTGGGTGAGGCAGGCATCCCAGTGCGGGCGGTGCCAGCCGAAGGTCGCGGGGAGCCAGACGCCGGCGGCGAGCTTCTCGCGCGCGAGCAGGGTCGTGCCGCCTGCAAGCAACCGAACGGCGGCAAACAGGAAGGAGCCATGCGTGGCGCAAATCTCACCGTCGCCGCGCTCGGTCACGCGCAGCCACATCCACGCCGACTCATCAGCCGCCTTGGCCGGGAGGCCGGCCGGCAGGCCGCGTTTCGCGAGCCCAACGCGCACGCCGGCCGTCGCTCCCGGCGCCCCGAGGGCGGCACCCGTGAGGCGGGCGAGTTCATTCGCCGCCGTGAGCTCGCCCGGTTCGGGCTGGGCAGGTACGAGCACGGTGCGGAGTGCGAGGGGAGAGGTGGTTTGCGACATGGGTGGGGAGAGAAAGGGAAGGGGCGATGCAGGGAAGAGGAATTCGAGGCAACGGCGAACGAGACCGTGACCCAAGACTCACCGGCTAATTCCCAAGTTGTGCATCGTTCGCCGGGTCCAGGTCAACGGGGGAGATCGCGTTCAGCGAGAGAGGTAACGGTGCCGGGTTCGGCGGTGCGACTCTGTTCTCGCCGCAGTTTGCGGTTTCTTGTACCACAGCATGAAATTTCGTCACCCCATGAAGCCGTTTCCCTCCCGTTTGCAACAGGCTCACGCTTTGGTCACCGGCGCCGGTTCCGGCATCGGGCGCGCGATCGCCGAGCGTTTCGCCGCCGAGGGAGCCACCGTCTACGTGGTGGATGCGTCGCTGGCGGCCGCCGAGACGGTGGCCGTTGGCATCCGCGCTGCCGGGGGCGCAGCCTCCGCCGTGGGCTGCGATGTGTCGCAGACCGACGCGATGCAGGCCGTATTCGCGGCGCTGCCGCGCCTCGATATCCTCGTCAACAACGCCGGGATCGCGCACATCGGCACCGTCGAGTCCACCGCTCCCGCCGATCTCGATCGGCTCTACGCAGTCAACATCAAGGGGGTCTACCACGGGCTGCACTTCGGCGTGCCGCGTCTGCTCGCACAGGGCGGCGGGGTGATCCTCAATCTCGCTTCCATCGCCTCTCATCTCGGCCTGCCGGATCGCTTCGGCTATAGCATGACGAAGGGCGCGGTGCTGAGCATGACGCTCTCCGTGGCGCGTGACTACGTGGGGCGGGGGATCCGCTGCAACTGCATCTGCCCGGCGCGGGTGCACACGCCGTTCGTCGATGGTTTTCTCGCGAAGAATTACCCGGGCCGCGAGGCCGAGATGTTCGCGAAGCTCGCCGCCGCCCAGCCAATCGGGCGCATGGGCCAGCCCGACGAGGTCGCGGCCCTCGCCGCGTTCCTTTGCTCAAGCGAGGCCGGGTTCATCACCGGCTCGTCCTACGACCTCGATGGCGGGACCACGCTGCTGCGCTGAGTTGGCCTGCGGTGCGCGTTCGCACCCGGGCCGCATCCGCAGAACAGCAGGCGCGGCACCGCGCGGGATCTAGGTCACCGCGCCGACTTCGGGCGCGCCTTCGTCCAGGCCTTCGCGAGTTCGCGGCGCAGCACGACCGCATCGTCCCACGCCGGGGGCAGGCCAGTGATGTTGTAGCCGGCACCGCCTTCGTGATAGGGACCCATCTCAGGGCAGACAAAAAGCGTGCGGTCGCGATTCTTCGGCGCCGATTTCCACATCGTGAAGAGGGCGTCGACGAACCGAAGATAGGAGCGGACCTCGTCCGTCAATTGGCCGCGAAAGGTGACCGGCACCTGGCAGTGATGGCCGTTGAAGGGCCGGCAGTGCGACTGATCGGAGTTCTGCACGAGCTCGGGGTGGTCAAGGAGGCGCGCGACGTAGTTCGCCGGCCCGAGGTGCTTGACGACCGAGAGGTGCGAGAAGTCGAAGTTGATCTTGATCATCTGCCCGGTGGCACGCTGGAAGCGCTCGGCGATCTCGTAGGTCTTCTCCGGAGTTTCGGTGCAGCAGTCGCGGTGGACTTCAAGCGAGGGCACGAGTCCACCGATCTTCTCGGCTGCACGCACCATCGCGATCCAATGCTTCGTCGCGACCGCGGGAGGGGTGTCATGGTCGTCGAGTTGGACGTTGATCTGCACCGCGCCGGCTTCCTTCTGCGCGCGCAGCAGGGCCGGGAAGTCCGCCGGGTTGCTCGACGAGATGAAGCCGAGCAGGTGCTCCAAGCCGTGCTTGTCCGCAAAACGGCGGTGGTCGGGCGTGAGAGCTGTCGTGATGCCGTCAAATCCCGCCTCGGCGACGGCCTTGATCTTGCGCTCAAGGGACCATTCGCGCTTGGGCGAGGGGTGGCCGTTCAGGGACCAGAGATTGGCGATGTGGACGATCTTCGACATGGGGAAGGGTGAGTGCGGAGAGTGGAGCGCGACGGCTTCGCGAAGTCGAGCGCGCAGCGGGGCGCGGCAGGGCAGGGCTAAGCGCTCGGGCTCTCGCGCAGAGGAAGCGGAACGAGCGAGTCCGCCCGCTCGTCGCGTCGTCCCGCATCACTGCACGATCAGCGTGCTCTGCATGATGCGCCAATGGCCCGGGAACGTGCAGATGATCGGATAGCGTCCGGGCTTGCTCGGCGCGGTGAACACGAGTTCGAAGGTCTCGCCGGGGTTGACCAACGGCGTGTAGGCCAGCACATCCGGGCTCGCCGGGACGTAGTTCTTCGAGAGCGCGCGAGGGTCGCTGAGCATGGCATCGGCCAGCGCGCCGACCTTGTCCGTCGTGCCTGGCGCGAGAAGCAGAGCGTTGTGCTGCATGTGGTCCGTATTCCGAAAAACCAGGCGAATGCGATCGCCCGCTTTCACGGTCAATTCGGTGCGGTCGTACTTCATGACGTCGGGTACGACGCCGAGCTGAACGACGACCGCATCTCGCTCTGTATCCGATCCGGCGGTGCGGGCCGCGGTTCGGGAGACCACTTGAACGAGCGTTTCCTCGAGCGGGTTCTCCACTTGCTCGTCGGTGCGCCCAAGGTCGACGAGGGTCACGTCGTCGAACCACGCCTTGCCCGTCGCCTTCCCGCCGGCCCCAAGTACGAGGCTCAGGGGCAGCGTCTCGCGCGGGCCGGTGTCGACGACGAGGCGGGTGGTGCTCCAATTGCTGGTCCCGCGCGTGGCCACGCTTTGCTGCGGCTGGGGACGGTGCAGGTCGGGTACTGCGATCAGAGCCCCGAGGGCGTTGCCGCGGGTCTCGACCCCCTCCGTACGGCCGGAGATCTGGATCTCGTAGCGGGTATGGGCTTTTACCTTGAGGGTGCGCGTCAGAGCGACGTCCGCGCCGTCTGCTTCCGCCGTGATGCGGAGGCTGCGGTGGCTTGATCGCCCGCCGTCCACCACTTCGGCGGTCGCTTTGCCTTCACGGATGTTCAGCGTCCACTCGCCTTGCGCTCCCAGCGCGGTGGTTTCGAAGGTCTCGAGCGGAAGCACCGCGGGTGCGGATTTTCCCGGTGCAGTGCGTCGTGTTACCTCGGCCTCAGCGGCGGCGCGCTGCTCCGGCCGCGCGGCGGCGAGGAACCCGCGGGCATGCCTCAGCGCGGCTAACTGCGCCGCCTCGGCCATCCAGCGGTCGATGGTCAGGCTGGGGCGGTCGAGGAAGGCATGGACTGCGCGCCCCGCCTCGGGGTTCGCCGGGGCGTCAGCGAGGGCGACGAGGGTGGCGAAGCGGACCTGCGCGTCGGTGTCCGCGAGTGTACCGGCTTTCAGGAGCGCCGCGACGGTTGCGGGGGTGCGCGGCAGGGCGAGTGCTGCGGCCCGGCGGACCGCGGCCGCCGGATGGCCGAGCGCTCGGGTGACCGCCTCGAGCGCTTCCGGGATGGCATCCACGGCGTTGAGGCCTTCCAGCGTCCAGAGGGCGTGCAGCGCCCCGGGATTGAGCCCTAGCTCGTCGACGGAGGAGTCCGCCAATCGGGCGAGCAGGGCCGGCACGATGTCTTTCCGGCCGCGTTCGACCAGGAGTCGCTGTGCGTGGCGCCTCCACAGGAGGTTATCGTGGCCGAGCGCCGCCACGAGTGCGTCGGGCTTCGCTCCGGCGAGGCTGAAGCGGGCCGGTTTCTTGTCCTGCGGGGTCGAGTCATCCCCGCGCCAGACGATCCGGTAAATGCGCCCATGGCGCTGGTCGCGCAGGGGATTCTCGTAGGCATTGCCGGCTCCTCGCTCGAAGCCTTTGGGAGTCGGGTTGTGCTGTACGATGTAGTTGTACCAGTCGATCACCCACACCGCGCCATCCGGTCCGACTTCGGCCATGATCGGCGCGAACCATTCGTCGTCGCTGGCGATCAGGTTCGTCGGATTCGAGGAGCGAAAATTAGCACCGGTCGGTTCAACGATGAATTCACCGACGAGGTGTCCGGTCGGTTCCGTCACGAAGGCCACGCGGTTCCAGTACTCGCGCGGGTAGCTGCGCGCCGTGTAGAAGGCGTGCCCCGCCGCCGCAGTGTAGCCCCAGTGTACGTCCACTTGGCGGACCCGGTCGGTGAGCGCGACGAAACGCGAGGTGTCCGCGATTCCGCCGAGCGTGCGGACGTCTGCGCCCACGCCGGAGTAGATGCGGTTGGAGATGGGAAGATAGACGCTGGGGTTGTTGTTCGCGGTCGAGGCGAAGGCGATGCCATCCTCGCGGAAGCCAAGGCCCCAGGTGTTGTTGTTGGTCGCGCGCAGAAACTCGAAGCGTGTGCCGTCGGGCCGGAAGCGGATGAAGCCTTGGCGTACGTTGTGGGCTTCTCCACCGACGCTGCCGGTGAAGCCGGAGTAGCCGAGGGTCCCCCAAATCCAGTTGTCGGGCCCCGACACTAGGTTGCTCGGCCCGGCATGCGTGTCGTAGCGGCCCCAGCCGGTAAAGAGGATCTCGCGCTCGTCCGCGCGGTCGTCGCCGTCGTGGTCCCGCAGGAACAGGGTGTGTGGCGCCTGTGCTACGATCACGCCTCCGCGCGCGAACGTGAATCCGGTCGGAATGTTCAGTCCGTCGGCGAATACCGTGAAGGTGTCCATGCGGCCGTCGCCGTCGCGGTCGTCGCAGATAAGCAGGCGATCGCGGCCCGGCTGGCCGGGCTCGCGCAGCACGTTGGGGTAGTCGAGGGTCTCCGCGAGCCAGAGGCGGCCGCGCTCGTCCCAGGCCATCGCGATCGGCTTGCGGATCTCAGGGTCGGCGGCGACGAGTTCCACCGCGAATCCTCCGGGGACGACGAGGCGCTGCATCGACGCCTCCGGGGTGAGGGGCTTTTGGATGAGCGGCCATTGTCCTTCGCCCGAGGTGCGCTGGCCGGGTGAGTAGTAGGGAATGCCGGTTTGCGGAACGCGTTCCAAGCGGGCGATCGCAGGCCGGTGCCGGGGATCCGCGGGCTCAGCTTGGCCGCCGACGTAACGTACCGCGCGTTCGAGCAAATCGTGGAACGCGGGAAGGCCCCACGTCGCGGCCTCGCGACCCCACGCGGTGTAGAAAACCCGCCCGCGTCCCTGGCCACGGACCCACGTCCAAGGTTCGCCGCTCCGGGTTTCCAGCACGGTTCGTTCGGCGTCGCTGCGCACGTCGAGGGAGGCCGCTTCGTCCTTGGCCGAAAAGACCTGGAAGCCGCGCATCAGGGGGTGGTCCTTCGCTTTGAGCTCGGTGCCGATCATTCCCACCGGCCCATTCCGCAGGCGTGCGCCGACCATCCGGGCGTAGGGCTCCGAGCCGGCGAAGGCCGAAGCTCCACCGTTGACGACCACGAGTCCTCCGCCGCCCTCCACGTATCGCCGCAGCGCATCCTCCTGCGCTGGCGAGAGGTCATTGCGGCTCGCGTACACCAGCACCGCCGCGTAGTGGCGGAGCGTGTCCGGAGTCAGGTGAGCGAGGTTCTCCGTGTAGACGGGGTGAATGCCCCGGTCGATCAGCGTGGGCGCGATCAGTCGGATGCGCGCCGCGGGTTCAAGCGGGCCGGCGTCGCCGACGAAGAGAAGCTTCAGGACCGGTGCCTCGGCGCGGAGCGATGAGAGTAAAGCGGCCGCCGCAAATGCGGCGATCCCGATACAGGAAAGGAGTCGTTGCATGGACACGGGGAAGAGAGCGGAGAGGATGTTCGACACGCGGGAAAGAGGCGGAGCTGCCGTGGGCGGAGCATCCGGTTGCTTGCGAGAAGACTCGGGCGCGCGTCGCGGCGCGAGGGAGCCGAGTCGGAGCGGTCGCTATACGGCAAACTCCCATCCTTTCCGGTAATCGCGTCGCAGGTGTGCGTTCGCTTCCGGGAGGTTGGTGAAGGTGAGCCGCGCCGAATCCCACGCCAGCGTGGTCTGCGGAAAGCGCACCGCGACGCTGCCGAGGAGCACGGTTTCCGTGAGGGGGCCGGAGTAGTCGAACGAGGCCGAGGGCACCGCGCCAGTGCGGCAGGCCTCCGCCCATTGTGACCAGTGATGCGCCTCTTGCACCGGGGGCAGCGGGAAATCTTTGAACTTTTCCGATGGATACAAGCGGGGTGTGTCGACGTGCGGAATATGGAGCACGCCCGCCGTGCCGATAACGATCGAGCCTTGGTCCATCACGTCGCGGGCCTTGCTGCCGCGGGCTCCGTTCGCTGCCGCTGCGGCGGGCTTGACCAGCGCCAGCACGTCCGCCGGAGGGCGCGCATCGCCATCGTACCACGTCACGGGCACGGTCGTCTCCGCGGTGTAGGCGGTGCCGGGGAAGACGTACTTGATGTGCGCGTTGACCGCCCAGTTCCAGGCATCGGGCGCCGGTCCTTCCGAGCGGATGCTGATCGGGGCCGTGAGGGCGAGGGCTTCAAAGACGGGATCAAAGATGTGGCACCCCATGTCACCAAAGGTGCCCGTGCCGAAGTCGAGCCGCTTTCGCCAGTTGCCGGGATGATAATAGCTGTTTCCGACGTAGGGCCGCGCCGCCGCCCCGCCAAGCCACAGGTCCCAGTCGAAGCCGGTGGGGACGGCCTCTCCCGTGACCGCGGGCGGGCCGGAGTCGCCCCAGTGCTTGTTGCTCCAGGTGTGTACTTCGCGAACCTTGCCGATCGCGCCTGATTGCACGATCGCGACGGCTTGGCGGTAGACTTTCTGCGAGTGAATCTGGATGCCCATCTGCGTCACGAGTCGCTTTTGCCGAGCGATTTCCGTGAGCACGCGGGTCTCATGGACGTTATGAGCGAGCGGCTTCTGACAGTACACGTGCTTCCCGAGTTGCATGGCCCGCAGTGCGATCGGCGCGTGCAGGTGGTCTGGCGTGGAAACGTTCACCGAATCGATCTCGCCCTGCTCGCGGTCGAGGAGTTGGCGCCAGTCCTGGTAAATGCGGACGTCGGGATGCCACGCTTTGAGTTCCGCGATGCGGTTCAGGTCCACTTCCGCGACAGCGACGAGCTTCACGAAGGGGTTGCTGCAGATCGACTGGATGTCAGCCCACGCCATGCCCGCCGCGCCGAAGCTGGCATGACGCAGCGTGCCGCTGGGCGGCGCGGAGCGCAGGTTTCGCACAAAGGCGGGGGCGACGAGGGATGCGGCGCCTAGGGTGCGGAGGAAGGTACGACGAGACGGCAGAGGGGAGGGAAGCATGAGTCGGAGGCGACCTCCGATCGCCGCACGCCGGGGGGGCGGAGGCAAGCTCGTCGTTGCTCGACCGAAGCGATCTCGCGCTTCAGCGCCGCGCCAGCGCCGCGACGTGTTGTTGGAGCCACGTTACTTCCTCCGGAAAGACGCCGTGATGGTCGCCGGTGAAGGTCAGATGGGTGACCTCGGCGCCGCTGGCGCGGAACCGGAGAGCCGTGGCCTCAACGTACTCACGCGGAATGTGGGCGTCCTGCTCTGCGCAGGCGATCAGCGCGGGCGTCCCGCGGAGGTCCACGGGAGCGCGGACTTCGTCCATCGGGCCAATCATCGCGCCGCTCAGCCCCGCAACGAAGCCGTACCGTCCTGGCGCTTGCAAGACGTGCTCAAGCGCGAGGCAGGCCCCCTGCGAGAAACCGACGAGTCCGATGCGTTCCTGCGGAACTCCGCCGGCAATCAGCCCCGCCACGACGTCCGCGATCCGCGCGAGCGCCCGGGAGAGTGCGGGCTCATTCTCCGCCCGTGGCGTCAGGAAGCGATGCGGATACCACACGCCGTCCGGCGCGCCCGGCGCGAGATAGGCGATCTCCTCCTGGGGTAGCCGTCGGGTCAGGCCGGCGATCGCCTCCGGGCTCGCCCCGCGTCCGTGCACCAGCACCACTGCTGCCCGCGCACGTCGCGGGTCGACGCCAAGGGTGAGGAGTCCTGGGGTGCGGGAGTCGGACGGAGACATGCGCAGACGTTCAGGCGCCCAGGATCAGCGGCGGCAGGGCGGCGATGATTTGATCGCGCTGCGCCTCGAACTGCGGGGGGAGGCGAAGACTTGTGCCCAAGCGCGAGGGACATTCATCGACCGCGAAGCCGGGACCGTCGGTCGCGATCTCCCCCAGCACTCCGCCCGGCTCACGGAAGTAGATCGACCGGAAGTACTGCCGGTCCCGCAGCGGCGAGACCGCATGGCCGCCCGACTGCAGTCGGTTCCGGAGACCCTCTTGCGTGTCGCCATCGAGGGCCCGCAGCGCGACGTGGTGCACCGTTCCGATTCCGACGGTGGCCTCAGGGACGTGGGCCCCGGCGACGAGTACCTCGACCATGTTTCCGGGCCGCGCCGCTCCCGCGGCCCAGCGCGTCCGCCCCGGCTCCGCCGCAACGCGCGTCATCCCCAATCCCGCGTCCAGCATCGCCTCCGTTGCCTCTGCCTTCCGGACGAGAAGCGGCGCGGCGTGCAGGCCGGTGATCGCGTAGGTCTCCGGCACGTCGGTCCCGTTCCACGGACGGCGATCGTCGACGGATTCAGCGAGTTCGATCGGGATCCGGTCGGGATCGGAGAAGCTGAGGAGTGGCTCGCCAAAGCGATCGCCCGTCCGCGTGGCGACGCCGGCTGCCGCCAAGCGGTCCTGCCAAAAGGTCCGCGAGCCCCGAGGAATGGAGAGTGTCAGCGCCGCCACTGCACCGGCTCCGATCCGGCCCCGGGCGTCAGAATGATCGTTCCCCCAGTAGAAAAAAGTGAGCAGGGTACCCGGCGCGCCCGTCTCGTTACCGAAGTACAGGTGATAGGCGGTCGGATCATCGAAATTTACGGTTCGCTTGACGAGCCGGAGCCCGAGGAGCCGGGTGTAGAAGGCGACGCTGCGGTTGGGCTCGCCCGCGATGGCGGTGACATGGTGGAGGCCGGTCACCGAAGCAAATCCCGCCGAGGTCGATGTCATGGAGTTTCGGTATTCACTTTGCGCCGCCGCGCAAACTCGTTCGGCGAGCACCGAGCCGCTCAGCGAGTTGCGCATCGTACAGTGAGCGCGGCTCAAGGCCGGCACGATTCGATCCTTCGATGAAGCCCGGCGCTCCCGGGTAGGGGCCTTTCCCGAGAATCTGTCCGCTGCAGCCGATCGCGTAGTTCTGCGCGGTCGGCGGAGCCTGCACGACGAGACGGCCCCGGGGAGTCACGTCGCAGGCCCATGCCACCGAATGCGCCGCCGCCCACCCGTGCGACGTGCCGTAGTCACCGCGGTTATAGAGGCGGATCACGTCTGGATCCTGCGGATCCTCTGCCCGGACGTTGTCGAAGAGCAGTCCCATCGACCAGCGGCGGTGTCCCTCCGACGAGGTGGTCGAGCGCGCCGTGACCGAGTCCACGACGACGATCCCCGAGTCGAGCGATCCGCCGTTGCTGATGAAGGCATGCCGCCCCGCCGAGGCGAAGCACTCCCGGAAGAGGATGAGCTGCGAGTGGTAGGTGGCGAAGTTGTAGTGGTAGCCCCCCGTGACCGGTCCGCGCGGATCGGTTGCCCGGCTGCGCGCAACGGTGCACCGGGTCGATCCTTCCAGCTGGATGCCCGCGTGCCAGAATCCTCGGACGGTGCAATCCGTCATCCAGCCGTTCTCCACGCCGGAAAACACGATCGCATCCTCCAGATGCTGCTCGGAGAACGAGCCGGCGATCGCCGATTCCGCGCGCAGCGACTCCACGCCCACCTCGCGCACGACGTGGCTGTCTTGATAGGCGTACACCGCCACCGGTGAGACGCTCCGGTCAAGGGTGTCGAAGACCGGCGCGTCCAGCGTCAGGCGTGAGCCTGCGATCGCCGTGATGTACCGATGGAAGCGGAGGTCGACTTCGCCGGGGCGCCATGCTCGCTCCTTGACCATGCCGCCGCCGCCGACCCGCGCGATCCACGCGGGCGTCGAGGGGTGGTGGACGACCACCGCTTGGCCAACCTGGAATAGTGCGGGCTCCGCGACGTCGAAGGATCGCTCGCCGACGGCGACACGAGGGGTGATCATGGCCGTACGTGACCGGGGCTTCTCCGAGCGGAAGGAATCATTGCGTTGCCCGGCCTGCACCAGCGGATCAGGAACGCGGCGCTGTCGCACGAGAAGGGTGTCGCGCCGCGGATCCTCCCCGTCACCGGAGCCACGGAGAACGACGCCGGATGTGGTCAGGCGGATCGTGCCGTCGACCTGCCAGCGACCTGGCCCGAGGAGCAGTGCGCCACGATGCCCCGCCGCTGAAGGTGACCGAGCCGCCACTTCGTCGAGCGCACGCTGGATGCGACTCGTTTGATCGCCGTCGGCATGGGCCAGCGTCGCCTCCGTGGGTACGGAGGGAAGGGGAACGCCGCCCCCGCGGTAACCAGCATGGCTGAAGTCCGGAATGCGATTGCCCGACGCGTCCGCTGGGTACTCGAGGCGGCCGTCCGCCCCACGCACGACGCGTGTACTCTGCCAAGCGTGGGCCGGAAGCATCGCCAGTGACAGCGCGGTGACGATCGCGGAAAGAATGCGTGAGTACACTCGCATGGGTGAAGATCGTGCTGGTGAGAAAGTGCCGGCTGAGCGGGTCGAACCGTGAATGAGGATTGCCGTGGTATGGGTCCGTTTTACTTTGGGACTCATGTCGCCCACGTCGAGACGCGCGTTTCTGCGGAATGCTGTTTCTGGTGCCGCTCTCGCGGCGCTGCCTGCTGCCCTACCGACGTCGGCGGGCGCGGCGTCCACGGCTTCCTCTCCACGATCCGGCAGCGGCGGCGCGCGTAATCTGATCTTTCTTGTGAGCGATGGGATGAGCCTCGGGACGCTGTCCATGGCGCAGCAGTTTCGAATGCGTCGCGAGGGTCGCGGCACCGAGTGGATTGGTCTCTACGGGCGCGAAGGCGTGCACCGTGCGCTCGTCGACACCGCGTCGGCGTCGAGCATGGTCACCGACTCGGCCGCCGCGTCCTCCGCTTGGGGCGGCGGACTGCGCGTGGCCAACGGCGCCATCAATGTCGGGCCGCGCGGCGAGCAACCGCAGCCGCTTCTGGATGCCGCCCGGGCTTCCGGGCGCGCCACGGGTTTGGTGACGACGGCGACCATCACGCACGCCACGCCCGCCGGCTTCGCCGTCAACGCGCCGGGCCGTAGTGACGAGGATGCGATCGCGGAGCTGTACCTTCGCTCCCAGATCGACCTGTTCCTCGGGGGCGGCGCTCGCTTCTTTGATCCGGCGCGCCGCACCGACGGCCGGGACCTCTTTGCTGCGTTCGCCCAAGCGGGCTATGCGGTCGCTCGCGATCGCGCCGCGCTCTCCCGTCTGCCGCAGGGCGGGCGCGTGCTGGGGACTTTTAGCTCGGGCCATCTGCCGTTCTCCCTCGATCGCGCCGCGTCACCGGACATCGCCGCGAATGTCCCCACGTTGGCGGAGATGACCGAGTTCGCTCTCGCGCGCTTGGGTGCCGCAGGCGGCGATCGCGGCTTCGTCCTCCAGGTCGAGGGTGCACGCATCGACCACGCGGCGCACGCGAACGACTTCGGCGCACTGGTGCACGATCAACTTGCCTTTGATGATGCCTTGGCCGTCGCGCTGCGCTTCGCGTCAGGCCGCGACGACACGCTGATCGTCGTCACGACCGACCATGGCAATTCCAATCCGGGGCTCAACGGCACCGGAGGCGCCTACCGCGACACGGATGCGGCGTTTGAGCGCTCGTTTACGCTGCGCCAGACGAATGATTGGATCATCGACGGTCTCTCGGGGGAAAGTGACGCCGCCGCGGTGCGCGATCGGATCGTTCTCGGCACCGGCTTGAACGTCTCCAAGTCCGAGGCGGCTCTGGTGCACCGCGCGCTGCGCAAGGACTACGCTGACGCCTACCGCGCGCGGTCGAGCGCAGTCGTGATCCTTGGCCAAGTCCTAGCCAATCATCTCGCAGTGGGATGGACCGGGATCTCCCACACGTCCGACCTCGCCGAGCTCGTCGCTTTCGGCCCCGGAAGTCCATCGTTCTCCGGCCTGTTGATGAACCTGCAGGTTCATCCGCTGCTGCGTGAGGCCTTGGGGCTGCCTCGGGCGTCCGCGTGATGATCCGCATTCCGCTCGGTAACGATAGAACCGGGTTGCGCTCCGGCGCCGTGCGAGCTGTGTTAGCGGGATGAAAGGGATTTCCTTCACGTTGGTAGCCCGTAGGTTGCAGCTGAGTAGGGCGATCTTCGCCTTGCTGGTGCTGGCGTCTGGGCCTGTCTTGCGGGCGTTCGATCTGCCGGCTCAGTCGGACAAGGTCATCCAGCGCGTCGCCTTTGGATCGTGCAACAACTCCACCCAGCCTGCGCCGGTCTGGGACGCCGTCGTCAAAGCGGATCCGCAGGTGTGGCTGTGGTTAGGTGACACGGTGTACGCCGATGTTCCGCGGCCGTCGGGTGATACGCTTGAGGAGCGGACGCGCGTCGTGCTCGACCGACTTCCGGATCTGTACGGTCGTCAGCGCGCGTTGCCCGCCTATCAGCGCCTCATGAGCCGCGCCCTGATCATGGGGACGTGGGACGACCATGACTACGGGCTGAATGACATGGGAGCCGATTTCCCTGGCCGCGCCGAGGCGCAGCAGCACTTCTTCGACTTTTACGGTGAGCCGAAGGACAGCCCACGACGTACTCGACCCGGCGTCTACAGTTCGATCGTCCTTGGACCTTCGGGCAAACGGGTGCAGATCGTGGTTCTCGACACCCGGTCCTTCCGCTCGCCGCTGGAGGATGGAAATTTTCCGAAGGATCAGAGGGTTGAAGGACGACCTGGTCCCTACCGTCCAAGTATTGATGCTAAAACTACGTTGCTGGGACCTGATCAGTGGTCGTGGCTCGAGCGCACGCTTCAGCAGCCTGCCGAGGTGCGGATCATCGTGACGTCGATTCAGCTCATCGCTGACGATCACCGTTTCGAGAAGTGGGGCAACTTCCCCCACGAGCGGCGAAGGCTGTTGCGCTTGATCCGCGATCAACGCATCGGCGGCGTCATCGTGGTCTCAGGTGACCGTCATACCGGCGAACTGAGCTGCCTCGATCCCCTGCGCGAGCCGGAAGGGAAGGAAATCGATCCGGGCTACCCGCTGTTTGATCTCACGTCCTCCGCCTTGAATCGCTCCGCGCCGATCATCGCGAGTTCGCAGCTGACCAGTAGCGAGCGTCGTCCGGTGGTGTTCAGCCACGAGATCAATCGTCACCGCATCGGCTCACGCTTTGGCTACAATCACTTCGGGCTGATCGAGATCGACTGGAGCGCCCCCGGCGGGGGTGAGGTGACGCTTTCGCTGCGCTCCGAAACCGGCGATGAGGTGCTGCGGCAGCGTGTGTCGGTCGCCGCGCTGCAGCCTGCCTCAGGCGTGCGCGCGGGCCTCGGAAACTGAACCGCGTCCCTCACGCAGCTGGCGTGCGGGTGCGTGCGGGCGCGCGTTGACGGTGGCGGCGTGGACCCGGAAACTCGCCAGGTCCGCCCCGAACTGCGGTGTCGGCGTTCGGCGCAACGCCGGGCGCAGAGCCGGAGACGCGTTCGGGAACAGTGTGCGCTTCGGCGGTGAACGCGCGCGGACCGGATGAGAAAGCGGAGCCGTGCCGCTCGTCTCTGGGGGCGTCGTGGCTTCCGCCTTGCCTGCCTGCCAGTAGGGGGGGGAGCGACCGCAGAGACTTGCTCACTGCGCCGCTCGCGCCGAAGTCACCAACTCGGCCAGCGCCGCGTCCACCGAGGTGGTCGGACGGAATCCCGACGCCAGCAATCGCGTAACGTCCGCCCGGGAGTGGCGGACGTCGCCGGCGCGCGTGGGCGCATGCTGGATCACCGAACGCGAGCCGGTCGCTCGGATGATGCGCTGGGCGAGTTCGAGGACCGTCATCTCGCCGCCGTAGCCGACGTTGTAGACGCCGGCCATACCGGGCGTCGTCGCCGCGAAGAGGTTCGCTGCCACGACATCGTGTACCGAGATGAAATCTCGGGTCTGACCGCCGTCGCCGAAGATCGTAAGGGGTTCGCTTGCGAGCGCCTGGCGCAGAAAGATCGGGACCGCCGCCGCGTAGGCGCTCTTGGGGTCCTGTCGGGGACCGAAGACGTTGAAGTAGCGCAGGCTCACCGTCTCGAGCGGCGTCGTCGCCGACCAGAGGCGGCAATAGTACTCGCCGTCGAGCTTGGTGATCGCGTACGGGCTGCGTGGATCCGGGGTGAGGTCTTCGCGCTTCGGGGACTCGGGGCGCTCACCATAGACGGCCGCCGAGCTGCTGAAGCAAAGGCGCCGCACCTTGGCCTCCGTTGCGGCGGATAGCACATTTAGGAGCCCGGTGACGTTGCGCTCCACGCAGGCGTCCGGTCGCTGCATCGACTCGGGCACGCTCACCATCGCGGCGAGGTGGAAAACGACCTCCACGTCGCGCACCGCGCGGGAGACGGCGGCGCGGTCGGTGATTGATCCTTCGATGAGTTCGACGCGCAGTCCCGCGAGGTTCTCGCGGCGTCCGGTGCTTAGGTCGTCGAGCACGCGGACCGCATGCTCGCCCTGCAGACGGGCGGCAAGGTGGCTGCCGATGAACCCGGCACCTCCGGTGATGAGGACGTTCATGGTTGGGCGGCGATGCGGTCGACGATGCGCTGAAATGCAGCTTGCTGCCCTTCGAGGCTGCGGACGAGCGCGAACTGGTTTCGGGCGCGGTCGAGATTATGCCCGGGACGCTTGGTCTTGAAATAGACGTCGCCCTCGATGAAGTCCGTCAGGAACCGCAGGCCGATTTCGAAGGTGATGAGTCGGCCGGAGAAGGCGAGTTCCGCGATCTCGGCGGGACACAGGAACGAGCGTGCGGTCGCAAGGTAGCCCTCCGCGAGGGCCGTGAAGATCTCTGGGCGGGCGACGACCTGGGTGAGGTCCGTCGCGTCCTCCGCCGCCGCGTTCGTTGCCGAGCGTACGAGGTCGCCGAAGTCATACAGCGCGAGCCCGGGCATCACGGTGTCGAGATCGATCACGCAGACGGCGCGGCCCGTCGCGTCGTCCAGCATGACATTGTTGAGCTTGGTGTCGTTGTGGGTGGTGCGTTCCGGAAGTTCCCCGCGGGCGTGCCGGTCGAGCAGGCGGTCGACCGTCGCTTCGCGAGCGGTGGCGAAGGCGATTTCGCTCTGGGCGGCGGCGACACGTCCCGCGGGATCGCGGCGCACGATTTCGAGGAAGGTTTCGAAGCGGCGGCGAGTGTGATGGAACGCGGGAATCGTCTCGTGGAGGCGCGGGGCCGGAAGGTCAGCGAGCAAACCCTGGAAACGACCGAACGCCGCCGCCGCTTCGCGGGCCTGCTCGGGCCGCTCGAGGAGGTCGTAGGTACGGGCACCTTCGATGAAGTCATAGCAGCGCCACGCGGCGCCGGTTTCGTCGCGCGCGAAGGGAGCGCCGCTCCGGTCCGGGATGAGCGTGAGTGCGCGCTCAGCGCCTGCGGCGGGGAGGCGGGACCGGGCGTGCTGCGTGACGCGCGCGATGTTCTGCATCAGGGCCGGGATGTCCCGGAAAATGCGACCATTGATTCGCTGCAGAAGGTAGCGTCGGACGTGTCCCTGTGCGCTGCGGCAGGTCACCGCGAAAGTATCGTTGATGTGTCCCGATCCGTGCGGCACCGCGTGCGTAGCCGGAGCGCCGAGTTCGAAGTGCGCCGCGACTCGGAGCGCCTGCGCGGCACGTTCGTCGGGCGCAGCACCGGCCGGCGGGGAGGGGGACTGCATGGGGAAGGCTGAGAGCAAAGCAGGGCCGCGTGGCGGGGCAATCCCGGAGAGGGGTAAGACGGGGACTACAGGTTTGACGGTGGTCGGCGGTCCGGGGATTCTCTGGGCCGACGACGGCCAGCGGTGTTTTCCCATTGGGGTGCGTTCCGCTCGGAGTCGTTTCGTCGTAGGCCTCGATTTCGTCGGTCTCTTTCTCGCTTACCCCGCATGTCCCGTCCGCCCTCCTCGTCGTCTTCCGCGTCCGTTGATCGCCGCCGCCTGTGGCGTGATTGGGAGGTGCTGTGCCGCGACATCGGCGAGCGCCGCGCCGGTACGCCGGAAGAGCGTCGTGCCGCGGCGTTCGTCGCCCGTCGTCTCGTGGCGTCCGGACTCGATGCGGTGGAGGTGCTGGACTTTCCGTGCCTGAGTCACCGCTCGTCGCGCGTCGATCTCGCGGCGCACGAGCGCGGGCGCTGGCGTCCGGCCGAGGCGCGCATTCTCGCGGGTGCTCCCGGCTGTGCGGCCGGGGAGCGGGAGCTCGTCTGGCTGGAGATGCCCGAGGAGTCGGCGCGGCTCGCGCCGGGTTCTCTGCGGGGCCGGGTGGCCGTAGTCTTCGGTCCGTTGCCGACCAGCGCGCGTGATCATCGGCGGCTGGTCGCGGCCGCTCCCGATGCGGTTATCCATGTCGACGAGCGGTTGCCCTTCTCGTGGACCAAGAGCGATGGCGTCTATCCGGAATGGGTCCGCCGCTACGGCATGCCCACGACCGTGGCGATGGCCTACCTCGATGCGTGGCGTTGGCGTATGGCTGGGGTCAACCGCGTGCGTCTGGCGGCGACGGTGCAGCTTGAGCCAGCGCTGTCGCCGACGGTGAGCGCGTTGCTGCCGGGCCGCGATCCGACGTTGCCGGAGATTTTGGTGCTCGCTCATCACGACACTCAAGCCGGCAACGTCGGCGCCGATGACAACGCGTCGGGAGTGGTCGCGCTCCTCGAGATTGCCCGTTTGCTAGCGCGCCGTGGCCGGCGGCTGCGGCGGGGTGTCCGCTTCCTCTCGTTCGGCGCTGAGGAGCAGCTCTCGGTCGGCGCCGCCGCCTATGTGCGCGCCCACCTTGAGGACCGCACCCGCTGGGGACTCGTGGTCAATCTCGACAGCGTGGCCTCACCGCTCGGGCACTGGGAAATGTATTCCGTCGGAGGCCGTGCGCTCGCGCGTCACGCCCAGGCGACGCTGGCCAGGCATGGCTTGTCGGTCGCGCCGAAGCCGGAGGTCACGCCCTTCGGCGATATCTTTCCGTTCAACTGGGCGGGCGTGCCTTCGCTGTGGTTTTTCCGCACGAACACGCCCGGAGCGCGGTGGCAGCACCACAGCCCGTCCGACTCGCTGGAGAATGTCTCGGTCGAGGCCGTCGCCCGGCTGGTCGGTGCGTTGGTTCCAATGGTGGGTGACCTCGCCGAAGCGGCTCGCTGGCCGTTCGGCGAGAGTCTGCCGATGGTGCAGCGCCGGACCATCGCGCGACTGGGACAGGAGCTTTTCGGCCTCCCGAGACGGGGACCGCGCGCCGGCGGTGGGGCGGGAAGGCGGTCGTCATGACGCAGCACGAACTGGCGGGTGATCTCGTGGTCGCCGGCGGTGGGCCTGCGGGCGTGAGTTGCGCGCTGGCGGCGGCGCGGCTTGGAGTACGCGTGATTCTTTGCCAGGACCGTGCGGTGCTCGGGGGAAACGCGTCCAGCGAGGTGCGCATGCACATCGTCGGCGCCACCGGGCTCGACGCGGGGGTGGCGCTGGAGACGGAGTTGCGCGAGGGCGGAATCGTCGAGGAGCTGCGGCTCGATCTTGCGGTGCACAACCCGCAGCGTTCTCCCTCGATGTTCGATCTCCTGCTTTACGACAAGTGTCGTCGGGAGCCGAACCTGACGCTGCTGCTCAACACCACGGTGGACGCAGCCGAGGTGGTTGATGGAACGATTCGTTTCGTCATGGCGACGCGGGCCTCGACGGAGGACCGCTTCCGGATCCGCGCCGCGTTGTTCGCCGACTGCACGGGCGACGGGCGGCTGGGCGTGGAGGCCGGCGCGCCGTTCCGGCACGGGCGCGAGGGTCGCGAGGAGCACGGCGAAGCGCTCGCACCGCTGGTGGCGGATCATCGGACGCTCGGCTCGACCATTCTCTTCCAGGCGCGTCGCCATCCGCAACCGATGCCCTTCGTCGCGCCTCCCTGGGTACGACGGTTCCAGGATGCAGACTTCCGCCTGCGGCCTTTCGGCCGCGCGGGCTCGGACCTCGGGCTCGAGTACGGTTACTGGTGGGCGGAGTGGGGCGGCTGCCTCGACACGATCAAGGACAACGAGCGCATCCGTGACGAGCTGCTGGCGATCGTCCTCGGTATCTGGGATCACGTAAAGAACCGCTCGACGGTCGACGCGAGTCACTGGGCGCTGGAGTGGTTTGGGTTCCTGCCGGGTAAGCGCGAGAGCCGGCGCTTCGTGGGGCGTCACGTCCTGACCGAGGGCGACCTCTTCTCGTCGCGACCCTTTTCTGACGCGATTGCTTACGGCGGTTGGCCGATCGACATGCATCCCCCGGAGGGGGTCGACGCGCCCGATCTGCCGCCGTGTGAGCAGCATCATCTTCCGTTTCTCTACGACATTCCGCTGCGGTCATGTCTCTCGGTCGGCGTGAGCAATCTCGTCTTCGCGGGCCGCAACCTCTCCGCGACGCACATCGCGTTCGCGTCCACCCGCGTGATGGCGACCTGCGCCGCGGTCGGTCAGGGGCTCGGCACCGCCGCCGCGCTGGCGTTGCGCGAGGGCGTCGCACTTGCTGAGGCGGCGACGGATTCTGCCTTCCTGAGACGGGTGCAGCAGCGCCTGCTCCGCGACGATTGCTACCTGATCGGCGTCGCGAACGAGGATGCGGACGACCTGGTGAGGACCGCGTCCACCGTCACGGCGTCGAGTCACCAAACCGGCGGTGAACCGGAATTGATCCGGAGTGGCCAGACCCGCGCCATCCACGGGCGTCCGGGCGGACGGGTCGCGCACAATCTCTGGGAGGACGTGCTGCGCGGCGCCACGGCCACGACCGACTCCGCGGGGACCGAGGCCGCTGCCGCGGGTTCACCGTCAACGCAGATCGAGAGCGCCCCGCCCGTGGCCTCGGCTCCCGCCGTGACCTGTGCGCCTCCCGACCGGGCGCGGCCCGGTCTGCATCGGTGGATGAGTGACCCGGCGGCGGGACTGCCGGCGTGGATCGAGGTCCGCTGGGAATCCCCGGTGACGATCGGTGAAATCCAGCTCATCTTCGACACGGGACAACACCGGCACCTCACGCTTTCGCAGGCCGACGGCTACACGAAGAAGATGCAGTGGGGCCGTCCGCAGGCCGAGACCGTGAGTGATTACGCCGTCGACGTGGAGACTAACGGCGCCTGGACCGAAGTCGTGCACGAGCGCGGCAACTACCAGCGCCGCCGCGTGCATGCCCTTGCGGCTGGTCGGACCGTGACCGCGCTCCGCGTGCGGGTGGAGGCCACCCACGGTCTCGACCACGCTCGCATCCTCGAAGTCCGCGCGTACCGCTGAGGCGGGAGCGTGGAGTGCCATGCGTCAAGGCCCGCACGCGTCGAGCCGCCGCGTCGCTCAGTTCCGCTCTGCGGGCTCGGTCGGGGCGGCGATGCCGGTGATCGAGGTCACGAGTCGTGCGGGGTAGCTCTGGTAGCGGGCGTGGGGCGCGGTGCCCTTCCAAGAAAGCGTCGCGAGACTCGTGCGCAGGGACTTGGCGCGATCTCCGAGGGAATCGATCGCTTCCAACGCGGCGAGGCTCGCAAAGTAGCCGGAGTCCTTGGGGTCGGCGAGACGCGCCAGCGTCGCGAGCGCGGCGGTGCGATCGTCGTCGGTCGGAGAGTCGGCCAGCGCCTGCGCCGCAGCGATGCGCACGGAGGGAGACAGGTCCGTCAGCAGCGCGCGTAGGCGCGGGGCGCTGGCGGCAAGCATGGCGGCACCGCGCACGCGCACTGCCTGCACACCCCAGAAGCGCACCGCGGCGTCCGGGTCGGTGAGCAGGCCATTCACGGTTTCAGGTGTCTCCGCGGCGACGTCCGCGCTGGCCGCTCCCGAGTGGCTTGCCGAAGCGCTGCCGGTGTTAGAGGCCGCCGCGGCGGGCAAGTGAGTTCGCGGCGAGGCGAGGTGAGCAGCGGCGAGGATGCGCTCGAAAGGGTAGCGCGTTGCGTCGCGGGCCAGCGTGTGCGGGGCGATGGTTTGGGCGCGGGCGTGCTGTTCCGCTTCGGGCAGGAAGCCGAGGTCGCGCGTGGCGCGTACGTGGGCGTCGAGGGCGGCGCGGAAGGCGTTGAGGCGTTCTTGCTGCGAGGGGTCGGCGGCGAGGTTGCGGACCTCGTCGGGGTCGGTCGCGAGGTCGAAGAGTTCCTCGGTCGGCTTCGGCGTGCGCCAGAAGAGCGACTGGGCGTCGTTCAGTTCACCGCGATCGAAGCGCTCGCGCCAGACGCGCGTCGTGGGTGTCTCGAACTGATAGGCGAGGCGTTGTCCTTGGGAGACGAGGGGCAGGAAGTTCCGCACGTACACGAAGCGTCCGTCGGTGACGCTGCGGACGAGGTCGGTGCGTTCATCCATCCGTCCGCGCGCGCCGAAGAGGTAGGCCGGAGCAGGTTGCGGGCGCGTGCCCGCGAACGCGTGACCTTCCATCCATGCGGGGGCGGGCAGGTCTGCGAGGCTGAGAACCGTCGGCGCGAAATCCACGAAGCTGACGAGCCGGTCGGACTGCCCTCCGGGGTTGGTGTTAGCGGGAGCGAGGTGACGCCACTTGGGGGGAAAGTAAACGACGAGCGGCACGCGCAGGCCGGAGTCGGACGGCCAGCGCTTGCTCCGCGGCATGCCGCTGCCGTGGTCGCCGAAGTAGAAGACGATCGTGTTGTCGGCGAGGCCATCCTCGGCAAGCTCGCGAAGCCGTTCACCGGCCTCGCGATCGGCCTCGCTCACCATGTCGTAATAGCGGGCCCAGTCCTGCCGTACCTCGGGGGTGTCCGGATGATAGGCGGGCACGCGGACGCGCGAGGGATCCGTGACGCGTTCGGGGTTGCGTGCGCGCAGTTGGCCCTCGTGGGAACGGTTGGAGTTGAAGACGGCGAAGAACGGTTGTCCTGACTTCCGCTGGCGCCAGTGCCCGCGCGCCGACGAGTCGTCCCAGGTGTCGGGCGGCGTGGGTACGTTGTAGTCCTCCTTGCTGCGATTGCTGCAGTAGTAGCCCGCGTCGCGCAGCAGGGCGGGGAAGAGGCGCATTCCGGCCGGGGCCGCCACCATCGAGCGCATGTGGATCGCCCCCAGACTGGTGGCGTGGAGCCCGGTGATGAGCGTCGTGCGGGCGGGGGCGCAGACCGGGTGGTTGGACCAGACGTGGTTGAAGCGGATGCCTTCGCGGGCGAGTCCGTCGACGTTCGGCGTGCGAGCGAGCGGATCGCCGTAGCAGCCCATCTGCGGTCCGTGGTCTTCGCTGGTCAGCCACAGGATGTTCGGTCGTTGGCCAGCGCTCGGTGTCGCAGCGGGGACTTGGGCCGTCGCCTGCGGTGCGGCCCAAAGCAATGCGGTTACGAGGACCAGCCAGAGTCCGCCGCGGCGGAGTAGGGAGTGCAGCGAAGCCCGCCGCCGTGCGGCCCCTGCGGCGTGTGCTGAAATGGCCGAGCGGCGAAACGTCGAACACCAGGGGGCAGCGGGCGGAGGCATAGGGGTAGTCCGAACGTACCCTGCTGATTCCCCGTCGCACAAGCTCAGGGAATCGCCGGGCTGGGCGCGGCGGAGGTGTGGTTCACCGCTGTGCCCGCCTCCTGCTCGTCTCGCCGGTTTTTTTGTTAGCCAGCGATGAGGGCGGCAGTAGAGTGCCCGCTCGGTTGCGCTCCGGGTTTCCCGTCAGCGTGGCCCTTCCCCCATCCCCATGTCGCTCATCGCCTTCCTCGCCGTGTCCGGGATCATCCTGGCGTGCGCCTACCGCTGGTACGGTCGCCTCCTCGCTCGCTACCTGCAGCTCGATCCGACGGCGAAGACGCCCGCTCACGCGCAGCGCGATGGGATCGACTACGAGCCGGCGAGCCGAAACTGGCTCCTGCCGCAGCACTTCTCCGCCATTGCCGCGGCCGGTCCGGTCGTCGGCCCGATTCTGGCCGCGACCTACTTCGGCTGGATGCCCGCCTGGATCTGGATCATTTTCGGCGCGATTTTCATTGGTGGCGTGCACGACCTGATGACGCTCGTCGCCTCGGTCCGCCACGGTGCGAAATCAATCGCCGAGGTGGTGCGCCGGTACATGAACCGTCGGTCGTACCTGCTGTTCCTCGCGTTCATCTGGATCTCCCTTGTGTACGTGATCATCGCGTTCGCCGACGTCACCGCGGGTACCTTCGTGCAGAAGGCGTCGGCGGCCGGCGGTGATGCTCCCGGGCCCGCCGTGGCCACCTCGTCGATCATTTACCTGGGCCTGGCGATTGCGATGGGTCTGTGCATGCGGAAGTTCAAGCTCGGCGAGGGCAAGGCGCAGCTGATCTTCCTCCCGCTGGTCGTGGGCGCGATTGCGTTGGGGCCCTATTTGCCCTTCGACCTCGGCGCGCTTACCGGCAGCGCCCGGCCGCAGGTGCTGTGGGATCACGTTTTGCTGGCCTACTGTTTCTTCGCGGCACTTTCCCCGGTGTGGCTGCTGATGCAGCCGCGTGGCGCGCTCGGTGGCTATTTCCTCTACGTCATTGTGATCGTCGGCGTCGTCGGCGTGATCGTGGGCGGCCTGCGGGGCGACCTGACGATCGCGGCGCCGGCCTTTTCGGATGCGAAGCTCTTTGACTTCAACGGCGCGACCCCGCCGCTGCTGCCGGTGCTGTTCATCACGATCGCTTGCGGCGCGTGCTCGGGCTTCCACTCCATCGTGGCCAGCGGCACGACGTCGAAGCAGCTCGACCGGGAAACCGACGCCAAGCCCGTCGCTTACGGCGGCATGCTGCTCGAGTCGTTCCTCGCCTGCCTGAGCCTTGCGACGGTGATGATCCTCGCGAAGCCGACGGGTCGCCCCGACCTGACCTACGCCGATGGCGTGGCGGTGTTCATGAACCAAGCAACCTTCGGCCTGGTCTCGATCGACATCGCGCGGCAGTTCGGACTCCTGTGTTTTGCGACCTTCGTGTTTGATACGCTCGACGCTTGCACGCGCCTCGCGCGCTACGTGTTCATGGAGCTGACGGGTTGGCAGGGCCGTGCCGGCCGGGTGGGGCGACGGCGCTGACGCTCGCGCTTCCGGCGGTGGTGGTGACGCTGCCTCCCGCGGTCGTGAACGGACAGCAGATTCCCCTGTGGCGCGCGTTCTGGAACCTCTTCGGCACGTCGAACCAACTTCTCGCCGCGCTCGCGCTGCTCGGGGTGACGGTTTGGCTCCTCCAGCGCGGCCGGTCGGTGTGGATCACACTCCTTCCTACGCTCTTCATGCTCTTCATGACCATGTGGAGCCTTGGGTTGGCGGTGCAGGTGCACCTGAGCCGGCTGCGCACGAACACGGCGGCGGCCGTGCACCACGTGGAGTTCTTGGTGGTGCTCGTGCTTTTCGCGATGGCAGTCTGGCTGGTCGTTGAGGCTGTCCTGCTCGCGCGTAACCGCACGCCGCCGGGTCCGCTGGTGTCCCAGCCGAGCGCAGCGTGACACGACTGCGTTGCTCGAGCTGATCGTGGTCCCACGGCCGCGGTGCGTGCCGTGGGAGGGATCTTGCGCCCAGCCGCTCCGCGTCAGCGCTTCAGCCAGCCGTACACCGTGTCGCGGGCTTCGTTGCCCTCGGAGATCAGTTTCCCTTCGCCGTCGAAAATCTTGAAGTGCGGGATCGAGCGCAGGGCGAACTGCTGCGCGACAGGTGACTGCCAGTCGATTTTGCGGACGTCGGGGCGGTTGATGTCGACTTTCACCACGGCGACGTCGTCCCGCCGCCGATGAAGTTCATCGAGCTTCGGCGAGACGGCGCGGCAGGGTGGACAGTAGTCGCTCGTGAAATCGACGACGGTGATCTTTCCCTTCACGAGATGGTCAGCGAGGGTGATCGTCTGACCCTGCGCGATCCGCGGCGGGGTGTCGGGCTTGGTGTCGACGGCGGCATTGGCGCGGGAGAGGGTCGCGGCGAGAAAGGCGACACCTAGGAGCAAGAGTCGGAGGCAGGTAGGCTTCATGAGGGTTGAGGGATTTCTTCAACGGATCACGACCGAGGGGGTTGTCAATTCGGCGGGGTCGCCGAAGTGGACCGTGGTTCTAGGGGAGGGGGTGGTCCGCGTCAGCGGCGATGCTGCCGTCGTTTGGCGCATCGGCGCGGCTCCTTGCGCGGCGGACCTCAGGTGAGGATTTCCCGGACCACTCGAGCCGGCTCGACGCCGGTCAGGCGCTGGTCGAGGCCTTGGGCCTTGAACGAAAACCTCGCATGGTCGATTCCCAGGCAGTGGAGCAAGGTGGCGTTGAGGTCGTAGAGGCTCACGGGGTCACGCACGATGTTGTAGGAAAAGTCATCCGTCTCGCCGTGAACCACGCCCGGCTTCACGCCTCCACCCGCCAGCCATACGCTGAAGCAGCGCGGGTGATGGTCGCGGCCATAGTTGGTCCGAGTGAGGGTGCCTTGAGAATACACGGTGCGGCCAAACTCGCCGGCCCACACCACCAGCGTGTCGTCAAGGAGTCCGCGTTGCTTGAGGTCCGTCACGAGCGCGTAGCAGGCCTGATCGGTGTCGAGGCACTGGAGGCGATGATCCCCGGGCAGGTTGCCGTGCTGATCCCAGCCGCGATGCAGGATCTGCACGACCCGAACATCGCGCTCGGCCATGCGTCGGGCGAGCAGGCAGCTCGCGGCAAATGAGCCGGGGGTCTTCACGTCGGGGCCGTACAGGTCCAGCGTGGCCGGCGTCTCATCAGAAAAGTTGGTGAGGTCGGGCACGCTGGTCTGCATCCGAAACGCCATCTCGTATTGCGCAATGCGGTTCAGCGTCTCGGGGTCACCGTGGCGCGTCTGCGCGTGGTGGTTGAACTTGGCCAGGCCATCGAGCATCGCCCGCCGGGTCACGGCATCGACGCCGTTGGGGTTCTCCAGGAAGAGGACGGGGTCACCTTGCGCTCGCAGCGCCACGCCGTTGTGCCCGCCGGGAAGGAAGCCGCTGCTCCACATGCGGGTGAAGAGGGCCTGCGCGGAAACCTTCGAGGAAAACTTCGGGGTGAGCACCACAAAGGCCGGGAGGTCGTTGTTCTCGCTGCCGAGGCCGTACGAGATCCACGAGCCGATGCTCGCCTTGCCGGGGAGTTCGCTTCCGGTCATCAGGAAGGTGCAGGCCGGGTCGTGATTGATCGCGTTGGTGTGCACCGAGCGCACAATCGCGATGTCGTCCACCAGCTTGGCGGTCCACGGGAGCAGGTCGCTCACCCACGCGCCGCTGCGGCCGTACTGGGCGAACTTGAAACTTGAGGGTGCGACCGGGAACCGGGTTTGCCCGCTCGTCATCGTGGTGATGCGCTGGCCGGCGCGGACGGAGGCGGGGAGATCAACGTCGAACTGAGCCTGGAGCCCCGGCTTGTAGTCGAAGGTGTCGAGCTGGGACGGCCCTCCGTTCATGTGGAGGTAGATGATCCGCTTGGCCTTCGGTGCGAAGTGCGGGAATCCCGGGAGGGCCGGGTGAATCCGCGTCCCCGTCATGGCAGGCTTGGATCCGGCGGCGCGTAGCTCCGGCGCGAGGAGGTTCATCGCGACTCCACCCATGGCTAGTCCGGCCCCCGCGAAGAACTGCCGGCGGGTGAGCTGATTCAGGTAATCGTGGCAGGGATTCATGGGGGCTCAGTTACGGGTGATCGTCTCGTCGAGGTTGAGCAGCAGGTTCGCGACCATCGTCCAGGCGGCGATTTCGGGGGCGGGTTCGGTGGCCCGGGGACGGGAGGCGCCGTTGGTGATGACCTTTTCGGCGTCGGTCCGCGCCATCGCGAAGTGCGCCCGGTGGATGGCGAGCCCTTCCGCCAGCAACGCGCGTTCGGTCGCGTCCGGCACGCGGGCGGTCACGCTGCGGAAGGCGAGCGCGAGTCGGTGATCATCGTCGCCGTGCTCCGACAGCAGGCGCTCGGCAAACGCGCGGGCGGCTTCAAACTGTTGGACGTCGTTCATCAGGGCCAGTGCTTGGAGAGGCGTGTTCGAGCGACCGCGGCCGACGCAGGCGTTCTCGCGGGCGGGGGCGTCGAAGGTGGACACGGCCGGTGCTGGCGCAGTGCGCTTCCAGAAGGTGTAGAGGCTACGGCGATAGAGCGCGTCACCGTGGTCTTGGACGTAGGTCTTGGTGTTGCTGCCACCGAAGGCCACGGCCTCCCAAATGTTGACCGGTTGGTAGGGGCGCACGGGCGCACCGCCGACGGCGGGAACAAGGAGTCCGCCGAGGGCGAGCGCTTGATCGCGCAGGACCTCGCCGTCGAGGCGGAGACGGGGCCCGCGGGCCAGCAGCCGGTTCGTGGGGTCGCGCTCGAGCAGTTCGGGGTCCACGCGGGAGTCCTGTCGGTAGGTTCGTGAGGTCACGATCAGGCGGACCAAGCGTTTCACGTCCCAACCGTTCGCCGTGAAGTCGCTCGCGAGCCAGTCGAGCAGTTCCGGATGCGACGGGTGCTCGCCTTGCGCCCCAAAATCACCCGGCGTGCGCACGAGTCCCGCGCCCAGGAGCTGTTGCCAGAAACGGTTCACCGTCACTCGCGCGGTCAAGGGATTCCGGGAATCGACCAACCAGTGCGCGAGGTCCAGCCGGGTGGGGCGTTCGCCGGTGACGGTCATCGGGGGCAAGAAGGACGGAGTGACGGGCGTGACGCGTTCGCCGGGTTTATCGTACTGGCCGCGGATGAGGACATGCGTCGGCCGCGGTTCCGGCAGTTCGCGGGCGATCAGCGACGCCTCGAGGGTGAGTTCGTAGTGGACCTGTTCGGCGAGCAGGCGTCGGGCCGCGTGCGCCTCGGGCTCGAGCGCGGCGCGATTTGGACCGTAGATGAAGTCGCGGTGAAAGTCCTCGAGGCGCTTTTTCTCTTCGTCGTTCTGCTGCGTGGCGGAGAGGCCGAGGAGGAAGATGATATCGTTGGGCAACGGTACGTTCGGCCGATCGCGCGCCTCCTGCCCCATGGTTCGCACCCAGGCGCTGCGGGTGAGCAGCGGGTCGTCGGTGGCTTTCGGCACCGTGGCCACGATTCCGATGTGGTCCCACCACGCCGCGCCATCGCTCTGCGCGAGGCGCAGGCCGGAGTAAGTCTGCTTCGTGGCGAGTCCGGCGGCGGTGGCCGGAACTTCCAGCCGGGCATACGCGCCGGCCTGCGGGAGCGGTCCGACGACGACGTCGCCGGCGTCGGGTGGCGTGCCGAGGGCGGTGGGATCGCCCCACACGTAGCGCTTGGTCTTCGTGTTGCTGACGAACTCGACGCTGACGGCGCGCGGCGCGTGCTCCGGGTCCGCGCGGAAGTGCACGAACGCCACCGCTTCCGTCGCCACCTGCAACGGCGTTTCTCCGACGGCAAACGACACCACTCGGTTCGTGACCGAGCCGACCAATCGCAGCGCCCGCTCGCCTCCGGCCACGGGCACGTCGGGACCCGCGCGCCATTCGCCCGCCGGCGCGGGCGCCCCGAAGTTTCCGGGAAGGGGAAGGTCCCCGTCTTCGGCCCACACCACCTCATAGACGACCGGTGGAGGTTCAGGTTGCTTTTCCGCCGGATCGGCGGGCACTTGCGTGCCGGCGGCGGGCTTGACGGGCTCGGGAGGCGGAATCGCGTGGCTCCGTGGCAGCTGGCTGGCCCGCGCCGAGAGCGCTGCGCGGAGCGGCGGCAACTCGCGCGCGATCGCATCGATCCGCTGCTGCTGCGCGGCATTCGCGAGCAACACGATTGGGCCGGGCTTTGGGACGTTGCCGTCCCACACGCGGTCGGCGAGGCCGTTGAAGAACGCGCCGAGCGCGTAGTATTCCCGCTGCGTGAGGGGATCAAACTTGTGATCGTGGCACGCGGCGCAGTTGGCCGTGAGTCCGAGCCACACCGTCGAGGTGGTGTCGATGCGGTCGGCGGTGCTACGTGCTTCCATTTCGGCTTCGATGGCTCCGGACTCCGCGGTCGTCAGGTGCGCCCGATTGTAGCCGGTGGCGATGAGTTGATCGAGGGTCGGTGACGGTAGCTGATCGCCCGCGAGCTGTTCGATCGTGAATTGGTCAAACGGCAGATTCGCATTGAAGGCGCGCACGACCCAGTCGCGGTACGGCCAAAGATTCCGGATGTTGTCGAGGTGCAGCCCGTGCGTGTCCGCGTAGCGCACCGCGTCGAGCCAGTAGCGGCCGAAGTGTTCCCCGTAGCGGGGCGAGGCGAGCAGTCTCGTGACCGCGCGCTCATAGGCATCGGTCGAGCGGTCGGCGAGAAACGCATCCAACTCCGCGGTCGTCGGCGGAAGTCCAGTGAGATCGAGCGTGAGCCGACGCAGCAGCGTCTCGCGGGAGGCTTCGGGAGCGAGGGCAAGACCCTTGCTTGCGAGCTTCGCGCCGATGAAGCGGTCGACGGCACCGTCCTCGACCTTCGCGCCGCCGGCGGCGGCAGGCAACGTCGGGCGGGAGATGGGTTCGTAGGCCCAGTGATTTTGGTACACGGCGCCTTGCTCGATCCAGCGCTGGAGAAGCGCGCGCTGTTCCGGTTTCAGCGGAGACTTGTGCGAATCCGGCGGCGGCATGACCTCGTCGGGATCGGTGCTGAGGATGCGTTGCCAGGCCTCGGAGTCGGCGAGATCGCCTGGTGCGAAGGCGCGGATGCCGTCGCGGAGGGCGGTGGCGTCTGGCCCTTGGTCGAGCCGAAGGTTACCCTTGCGGTGGGCAGCGTCGGAGCCGTGGCAAGCGAAGCAGTTCTCCGCCAAGATCGGCCGGATGTGCTCGTTGAACGTGATCGCGTCCTCTGCCGAAGCCGCAGTCGCCAAGGAAATCAGAAGGAGAAATCGGGGAAGGGGGCTCACGGGGTGTCAAAGTGGGTCCAGGCGGTGAACGGACGCTTGGGGGGCGGGCCGGGAAAGGTGCCGGAAGCTTCGAGGGTGGTGCGGATGTCGGCGTTCTCGAGCGTAGAGTCCAGCTTACTTTCTAGAACCGGGATAGGTTCCAGGGAAGCCCGCAGTCGTTCGCTCCGCGGCAGTGCGCGACTCTTCTTCCCTCCAGTTCAGCCTGCCCCGCCAAGCGAGATCCGTGGTCCGAACGGCCAGCGCGAACTACGGCAGCGTTGTGGTTCGCGACAGCTCGAGGAGTACGCTCAGGGAATCCGGTCGTGATTGGCTTCGGCGCGGGCTTGATGGTTCGCTCGACTCAGAGCGCGGGCGGCGCGCTGCGACCGCGCTGCTGAGTTGCAGCCAATGCCTGCGGGGCGGTCGGCTCGGCGCTTCGTGCCGCGCTTCCTCACTGCATGTCAACGAACGCCGCCCGTCGGTGCGCGGTCAGGCTCCGCTGCGCTCTTCCCACAGTTGGGCGAGGCGGATCAGCACGTCCGCGGCGCGCGCCATGTCCTGCAGCGAGACCCATTCGCGCTGGCTGTGGATCTCGTGCATGCCGCAGAAGATATTCGGCGTGGGCAGGCCGCGCGCCGTCAGCTGCGAGCCGTCGGTGCCGCCGCGGATCGCCGACGACACCGGTGACAGGCCGGCCCGGCGCACCGCCTCGATGGCGTAGTCGACCGGCCGCATGTCCTTCTCCAGCCAGTAGCGCATGTTGCGGTACTGCTCGCGGAACGTGACCTCCACGCGGGCGCGGGGCTCGGCGGCGCGGATTTCTGCGGCGACCCGCTCGACGATGGCCCGCTTGGCGGCGAGGCCGGCGAGTTCGAAGTCGCGCAGGATCATCCGCACGGTCGCGCGCTCGCTGTTGCCGGAAATCTCGTTCGGGTGCACGAAGCCGTCGCGGCCGGCGGTGCGCTCCGGCGAGGTCTCCATGGGCAGCGCCGCGAGGAAGCGGCCGGCGAGGCGGAGGGCGTTCACCATGACGTCCTTCGCCCAGCCGGGATGCGAGGCCACGCCGCGGATTTCGACGGTGGCGGCGTCGGCGGAGAAGCTCTCGTAGTCGACCTCGCCGCGTGCCTCGGCGTCGAGGGTGTAGCCGAAGTCCGCGCCCAGTTGCGTCAGTTCGAGCGTGCGCAGGCCGTGGCCGATTTCTTCGTCGGGATTGAAACAGACGCGGATCCGGCCGTGCGGAATCTCCGGGTGCCGCAAGAGGTGGCGCACCGCGGCCATCACGGCGGCGATGCCGGCCTTGTCGTCGGCGCCGAGGAGAGTGGTGCCGCTCGCGGTGATGATGTCCTCGCCGATCGCCTCGCGAAGGTGCGGGATGCTCTCGACCGTGAGCACCTGGCTCGGGTCGTCGGGCAGCACGATGGGCCGGCCGTCGTACGCGCGGTGGACGATGGGTTTGGCGCCGCCCGGGAGCTCGGTGGCGGTGTCGACGTGCGCGAGCCAGGCCAGCGTGGGAACGCCCGGCTTCGTGGTGGTGGCTGGTACGGTGGCGAGGACATAGCCCTGCGGCGTGAGGACGACATCGCTCGCTCCGATCTCGCGCAGTTCGCGTTCGAGCAGGCGGAGGAGGTCCCACTGGCCCGGCGTGCTTGGCGTGGTTCCGGAATGCGCGTCGCTGCGGGTGTCGATCTGGACGTAGCGGCAAAAGCGATCGAGGAGGTCGGCAGTGTCGAGGGGCATGGTCGGAGCAAGAATGACCGCGCGAATCGAGGCGACCGGGAAAGCGAGCGGATCAGGCTAAGCCGGAGCCGTTCAGGACTTTCTCTGCCACCGGCGACCTGCCGTCCGTCCCCGCAGCGGCTGATTCAGCCTGTGACGTGGCGGTCGCAGATCCCGGGCTGGGGCGGCGCTTCATCGCGGCGCGATTTCGAAAGCGATCCCGAACAGATGAGGCGTTGCGCCCTGAAGTGCTCGAGCCACGTCGTCTAATGCTAGACGCTGGCGTCTGGCTCGCGGGAAAGTCCGCCTTCGCTGGCTGCCCGGGTAGGGATCGAACCTACGACCAAGTGATTAACAGTCACCTGCTCTGCCACTGAGCTACCGGGCAACGTGTGCGGAAGAGTCGGGAAGACAGGCGGCGAGAAAGGCGGTGTCAACGCTCCATTTTGGGTTTCTTTGGGCTGGGCAAAGTTTTGGTTGATTTCCCCACGCCCAACCGCTTGGTTTTCTCCCTTTTCCACTACGCCTGCCTCCGATTGTCGGGGTGACAGGGGGAACTAAAACCATGAAACAAGCCCTCGTACTCAATGTTGCGCCGCGAGCC
>JACCDT010355542.1_pt1 | contig 35860 bp, 25 predicted proteins | sample 7446291 | NCBI WGS metagenome assembly JACCDT01 (sample SAMN15323446, study PRJNA562643) | freshwater metagenome | isolation source: river surface water | place: USA:Blue River Watershed | collected 2017-08-17
CGCACGCCAAGGCGCTCGAGGCCCTGCGCAAGCGGATCCCCCGCGGCCAACCCACCCTGGCCATGCGTGAGCGGCCCGCCTCGAATCCCCGTCCGACCTTCCGTCATCATCGCGGTGAATTCCTCAGCCCGCGCGAGCAGGTGAAGCCCGCCGTGCCGGCCTTCCTGCCGGCCCTGCCGAAGGACGCGCCTGCCAACCGGCTCACCTTCGCCCGGTGGCTCTTCTCGCCGGAAAATCCGCTGACCGCCAGGGTGGCCGTCAACCGGCACTGGCAGGCCTTCTTCGGTCGCGGCTTCGTGACCACCCTCGAAGATTTCGGCTTCCAGAGCGAAGCGCCCTCCCATCCCGAACTGCTCGATTGGCTGGCCGTGGAGTTCATGAAGTCCGGCTGGTCGACCAAGCGCCTGCACAAGCTGATCGTGATGAGCGCCACCTACCGTCAGTCCTCCAAGGTGACCCCGGAATCCGCGGCCAAGGACCCCAACAACCTGCTCCTCTCCCGCGGAAGCCGTTTCCGCCTCGAGGCCGAGATCATCCGCGACGCCTCCCTCAGGGCCTCCGGCCTGCTCTCCGTCAAGATGGGCGGGCCGGGAGTCTACCCGCCCCAGCCGGCGAGCGTGACGACCGAAGGCACCTACGGGCGCGTCGACTGGAAGACCAGCGAGGGCGAGGACCGCTATCGTCGCACCCTTTACACGTTCATCAAGCGCACCGCGCCGTTCGCCATGGCGACGACCTTCGACGCGCCCACGGGGGAGTCCTGCGTGGCGCGACGCGACGTCTCCAACAGCCCGCTGCAGGCGCTGACGCTCCTGAATGACGAGATGTTCATGGAGACCGCGCGTGCGCTCGGCGAGAGGGCCGCGGCCGCGGCCCCGGACGACGACGGCCGCGTCGCCTTCATCCTTCGCCGCTGCGTGACCCGTCCGCCGGCGGCCGACGAGACCGCCAAGATGAAGGCCTTCGTGGCGAACCTGCGCGGACGCAAAGTCCCCGAAAAGGACGTCTGGACCGCCGTGGCCCGCGCCGTCCTCAACCTGGACGAAGTCGTCACGCATCCCTGAACCCGGATGAGAAACATGATGGGGGATGCAGGATGGATGACTGAGGAAGGTCAGGAGGCCTCCGGATATCAACGTCTGGAGGTGTGGCGGCTGGCACGCGAACTTTCCGTGAAGGTACATCGGATGACCTTGGAGGAGCTGCCGCGCTTCGAAATGCATGAAGTCGGGTCCCAGGTCCGTCGCTCTGCCAAATCAATCCGTGCCAACATCGTCGAAGGCTTCGGTAAGAGGCGCTATAAATTGGAATTCCTGCGCCACCTCACCTACGCCCTCGGCTCGGCCCAGGAGACCCTCGACCACCTGGACACCCTGCATGAAACCGGCTCTCTCGCCTCGTCCGACAGGCACTGCGAACTACAAGCCACAACCCAACTTCTGGTCGCGAAGCTCACTACCTTCATCCGCGGCGTCGAACTTAATCACCGCTCCTGACGCCATCCTTCATCCCCATCCTTCATCAGCCATGCCTCCCCGCCCCAACGTCACCCGCCGGCACTTCTTCCAGGACTGCGCCCTCGGCGTGGGCAAGATCGCCCTGGCCTCCCTGATGACCGACGGCCTGACAGGCCGCCTCGCCGCGGCGGGCTCGGGCATGCGCGCCGGGCTCCCGCATCACGCGCCCAAGGCCAAGGCCGTCATTCACCTCTTCATGGCGGGCGCGCCGTCGCAGCTGGAGCTCTTCGACAACAAGCCAGCGCTCGCCAAGCTGGAGGGCAAGCCGCTGCCCCCTTCCGTCATCAACGGACAGCGCTACGCCTTCATCCGTCCTGACGCCGCCGTGCTCGGACCTCGTTACAAGTTCGCCCGCCACGGGCAGTCCGGGGCCGAGCTCTCGGAGATGCTGCCGAACATCGCGACCATCGCGGATGACATCGCGATCGTGAAGTCCTGCCGGACGACCCAGTTCAACCACGCCCCCGCCCAGATCTACATGAACACCGGGTTCTCGCAGCCCGGACGGCCCAGCATGGGCTCCTGGATCACCTACGGGCTCGGCGCCGAATCCAAGGACCTGCCGGCCTTCGTCGTGATGAGCACCGGCAGCGGCATCAGCGGCGGCGCGGCCTGCTGGAGCAGCGGCTTCCTGCCCACCAGCCACACGGGCACACGCTTCCGCAACACCGGGGACGCCATCCTCAACACCGGCACGCCCGCCGGCATCGACCCCGCGACCCAGAAGGACACCATCGCGCTGATCAACGCGATGAACGACCGCCGGCTCCGGCTCGACGGCGACAGCGAGATCGCCACGCGCATCGCCAACTACGAGATGGCCTACCGACTCCAGACCTCGGCGCCCGAGCTGATGGACCTCTCGAACGAGTCCAAGGAGACCCTCGAGCTCTACGGCTGCGACCCGAAGGTGCCGTCCTTCGCCCGCGCCTGCCTGCTGGCCCGACGCATGGTCGAGCGGGGCGTGCGCTTCATCAACATCTACAATGAAGGCTGGGATGCGCACAGCGACGTCGCGGGCAACGTGAAGAACAACTGCGCCAAGACCGACCGCGCCTCGGCCGCGCTGGTCAAGGACCTCAAGCGTCGCGGCCTGCTGGACAGCACCCTCGTGGTCTGGGGCGGCGAGTTCGGACGCACCCCGATGGTGGAGGCCAGCGTCTCGCTCGGACGAAGCATGGGGCGCGACCACCATCCCCAGGCCTTCTCGATGTGGATGGCCGGAGGCGGCATCAGGGGCGGACAGACCATCGGCGAGACCGATGAGATGGGCTTCAACATCGTCAAGGACGAGGTCCGCGTGCCCGACCTGCAGGCAACCATCCTGCACTGCCTGGGCATCGACCACGAACGGCTCACCTTCCGCAATGCGGGCCTGGACTTCCGCCTCACCGGCGTCGAGCCCTGCCACGTCGTGAAGCAGCTGCTGGCCTGAGCGAAGGTTGTTGAGCCCGGACCGGGCGCGGGATTTGCTGGCGGCATGCCCCTTCTGCGCCTGCTGGCGGCCTGCCTGACGGCCGTCCTCGCCTCCGCCAACCCGCGCGGACCCAACGTGATCGTGATCCTGTCGGACGACCAAGGGTCAGCTGACCTCGGCTGCTACGGATCCAAGGACCTGCGCACTCCCCATCTTGACGCCTTGGCCGCCCGCGGCGTCCGCTTCACGCGATTCTACTCCGCCGCCCCGGTCTGCTCACCTTCGCGCGCAGGCCTGCTCACCGGCCAATGGCCGGTGAGGGCCGGCGTCCCGAACAACTGCTCCTCGGAAAGAGGAGGTGACGGCGCGCTGCCGCCGAAGGCCTTCACGATGGCGGAGATGTTCAAGTCGGCCGGCTATGTCACGGCGCACCTGGGAAAGTGGCACATCGGCTACACGGATGAAACCATGCCCCTCTCTCAGGGGTTTGACCATTCGTTCGGACACATGGGCGGCTGCATCGACAACTACTCGCACTTCTTCTACTGGCAGGGGCCGAACCGTCATGACCTGTGGCGAGACGGCCGCGAGGTGCGGGCCGACGGCAGATATTTCCCTGACCTGCTGGCCGAGGAGGCGGAGGAGTTCATCGAACGCAACCGCGACCGGCCCTTCTTCCTCTACCTGGCTTTCAACGCTCCGCACTACCCCTATCAGGGCGAGCCCGCCGCCTTGGAGCGCTTCGCCGCCCTGCCCTCGCCGCGTCGCGAGTACGCGGCCTTCCTCGAATCCATGGACGCTCGCCTGGGCCGCATCTTCGCCAAGCTGCAATCGCTCGGGCTGCGCGATGACACCGTCATCGTCTTCCAGAGCGACAACGGCCACTCCACCGAGGAGCGCGCGTTCTTCGGCGGAGGCTCCTCGGGCGGACTGCGCGGCGCCAAGTTCAGCCTGACCGAGGGCGGCATCCGCGTGCCCGCCATCATCTCCTGGCCCGGCAAGATCGCCCAAGGGGGCTCGCGAGACGCCCCGGGCCACGCCTGCGACTGGCTGCCCACGCTCGCCGAACTGGCCGGGCTGAAGCTCCCCGGGGGGAAGATAGACGGCCGCAGCCTCGCGCCACTGCTCGGTCCCGACGCCAAGGACGATCTCGGTCCCCGCACCCTGCATTGGCAGGTGGGCGCCGGACCTAACGCCGAATGGGCCGTGCTCGACGGCGACTGGAAGCTTGTCGGCCGCGGACGTGACACCACCGACGGTCACAAGGCCGTCCAACTCCGCTCCTTCCTCGTCAACCTCAAGGAAGATCCGGCCGAGACGCGTGACCGCTCCGCCGAGCGCCCCGACGTCGTCGAACGCCTCCAGCGTCTGCACCGGGACCATCTCAACTGACATGCCCGCCTTCTCCCTCGCCATCTTCTGGGGCGCCCTGCTCCTCTTCCTGGTCCAGCCGCTCATCGCGAAGTACATCCTGCCTTGGTTCGGCGGCAGCCCCGCGGTCTGGACGACCTGCATGCTTTTCTTCCAGCTGCTGCTGCTCGCGGGCTACGCCTACGCCCATTTCAGCACCACCCGGCTCCGCACGCGCACGCAGGTCGTGGTCCATCTCGCCCTGCTCGGGCTTTCGCTCCTGCTGCTGCCCATCGCTCCCGGAGACCAGTGGAAACCCGCCGACGGCTCCTCGCCCACGGGCACGATCCTGCTCCTGCTGCTCGCCACCATCGGGCTTCCCTACCTGGCCCTTTCGGCCACCGGCCCGCTCTTCCAGGCCTGGTTCAGCCGCGCCCATCCCGGCGTCTCGCCCTACCGTCTGTACGCCCTCTCGAACGTGGGCTCGCTCCTGGCGCTGCTGGGCTATCCCTTCCTCATGGAGCCCCGTCTCGGAAGGCATGACCAGGCCGTCTGGTGGTCGGCGGGACTGGCGGTCTTCGCCGCGCTCGCGGCCTGGTGCGGCCGGCAGGTCTGGCGCCTCGGCGACCTGCCTCCCGCGTCCGTGCCCGCGGATTCGGCCGCGACGGGACGCTTCGACCGGACGCTCTGGTTGGCGCTGCCGGCCTGCGGAGTCATCCTGCTCCTCTCAGTCACCAACCGGCTCTGCCAGGACATCGCCGTCATCCCGTTCCTCTGGGTGCTGCCGCTCAGTCTCTACCTGCTGACGTTCATCATCTGCTTCGACAGCCCGCGCTGGTATCACCGTGCGGTCTGGCTGCCGCTGCTGGCGGCGACCTTGCTGGCGGTGGCCGCCTGGATGCTGCAAGGCAACCTGTCCACCCCGACCCAGGCGTGGCTGGCCCCGGTCGCATGGGCGATGGACGCGGCGTCCGAACTCACGATGTTCGGCGAGATCGGCCTGTTCCTCACCACGCTCTTCGTCGGCTGCATGGTCTGCCACGGGGAAGTCTACCGCCTGCGGCCGGCCGCGGGAGGGCTGACCGGCTTCTACCTCTCGCTCTCGGCGGGCGGGGCGGTCGGAGGGCTCTTCGTGGCCCTCGGCGCACCCGCGCTCTTCAAGGACTACCTCGAGCTGCACGTGGGGCTCTTCCTTCTGGCCGCGCTCACGCTCGCCGCGCTCTGGGCGGCCGCGGACAGCCCTGTCGCCCGCTGGCGCAGGCCCTGGGCCTGGTGCGGCCTGATCCTGCTGCTCGCCGGCTTCGGCGAGGCGCTGCGCGTCGACGCGCAGGCCCCGGTGTCGGGACGGATCGAACAGACACGCAACTTCTACGGCGTGCTCAAGGTGCTCGAAGAAGGGGCGGACGACGACTTCGACCACAAGCGCACCCTGCAGCACGGCGGCACGACCCACGGGTTGCAGTTCATGGCCGCGGCCCGCAGACGGATACCGGCCTCCTACTACACGGGCACGAGCGGCATCGGCAGGACCATGCGCACCGTCTGGCCGGCCGGCGGACGGCGCATCGGGGTGGTCGGACTGGGCACCGGCAGCATGGCCTCCTGGGGCCGCCCCGGCGACGTGATGCGCTTCTATGAGATCAATGACGAGGTCGTGCGCATCGCCCGGGGCTCCTTCACGTTCCTCGCGGACACGCCCGCGAAGGTCGAGCTCGTGATGGGCGACGCCCGTCTCTCGATGGAACGCGAGCCGGACCAGCGTTACGACGTGCTGGTGCTCGACGCGTTCAGCAGCGACGCAATCCCCGCGCACCTGCTCACCAAGGAGGCCTTCGTGACCTACCGCCGCCACCTCAAGCCCGACGGCGTGCTCGCCGTGCACGTCTCGAACCGCTATCTCGACCTCGAGCCGGTGGTGCGCCTCATCGCCGGGGAGTCAGGACTCGGCGTCGCGGTCATCAATGATGACGACGTGGGCGAGTTCCAGGTCGACGAGTTCACCGGCGGAGCCTACACCTCGGACTGGATGCTGCTCAGCGCCGACTCCAAGGTGCTCGCGCAGCCGCTCATCTCCAAGGCGGCCTCGGAATCCCGCGAGACGCCGGCAGGCGCGCGGGCCTGGACCGACGAGCGCAGCGACCTGCTCAGCGTGCTCATGGCCGAGGAAGGCTCGTTCCTGGCCTGGCTCAAGGGCCTCTGAAAGGTTTCCGCTGGCGGGACGGACGCGCCGGGGCCATAAGGATGGCTCCCATGCGCCCCCTGCTCGCCGCCCTGCTCGCCTTTTCCGCCGGAGCCCTCGCCGCCGACGGCCCCGTCAAACTCACCCTGGCGGACTTCACCGACTCCGACGGCAAGGCGCCGAACGCGATGTGGTCGACGGACGCGGACGGCGTCATCCACCTCAAGGGCAAGGGCGGAGGCGCGCTCATCTCCAAGCAGGAATATTCTTCGTTCGAACTGGCCTGGGAATGGAAGCTGGAGGCCAAGGGCAACAACGGCATCAAATACTGGGTGACGAAGATCGGCAAGGAATGGCTGGGCGTCGAATACCAGATGATCGATGACAACGGCCATCCCGACGGACTCCGCGGGGGCTCGCACAACACCGGCAGCATCTACGACATCATCGATTCGGCGAAGGACAAGGCCCTCAAGCCGGTGGGCGAATGGAACTCGAGCCGCATCGTCGTGAAGGACGGACGCATCGAGCACTTCCTGAACGGCAAGCCGGTCTCCTCCGCCGACACGAAGTCCGAGGACTGGAAGGCCGCCGTCGGACGCAGCAAGTTCCGCACCAAGCAGGGCTTCGCCCCCGGCAAGGGCAGGCTGATGCTGACCGAGCACAGCGATCCCTGCTGGTTCCGGAACCTCACTCTCACGCCGCTCTGAAGGAATGCGCGCGCCGGTCGTCACGCTGCTGCTCTGCGCGGCGCTCTCAGGCGCGGAAAGGAAACCGGCGGCCGCGCAGCTCTGGGGCGCATGGGTCGAGCCGGACTTCCCGTTCTTCTCTTCGGTGCTGGACGCCCGCCGGGCAGGCACCTGCGCACAGAACCTCTCGCCGCGCGCCGTCGTGCTACCGCTGGCGCACGGCTGCTTCGTCGCGATCGACACCGACCTCTGCCGCGTGGCGGCCATCTGGCGGGGCAAGGGCGTGACGGACAAGGCCCTCGCCCCGGGCTCCTACCATGACCCGGGACGCAAGACTCCGGGCGGGCAGTCGCCCTTGCCCACGCCTGACGGCAAGCTCTGGATCGGCAACGGTCTGATCCCCGGCTGGCAGGAGGACCGTCTGCTGCGGAAGGATCCGCGCGAACCCGCGCCCAGCCCCCAGGAGGTGGGCCTGGGCGCCCTGCCCTCGGACATGGCCCGCTTCAGGTCGATCGGCATCACGGGCGACGTGGTCACGCTCCGCTACTCGGTCGGCGGCACCGAAGCGCGGGAACGCTGGTCCGCTTCGCTGCACGAGGGGGAGCCCGTCGTGGAACGCCACCTGTCCTTCGGCGACCGCGCCAAGGACCTTCTGCTGGTCGCCGGCGCCCGCATCAACGGTCCGTCGCAGGAACTTGAACCGGGAGTCCGCTCCACCGGCCTCGCGGAGGCGGAGGAGGATCCGGATTACTTCGTGTTCCGCATCCCCGCCGGCAAGGCGGGAACGGCCTGCGTGACTTACCGGGATGAGAAGACGCCTCCCGCCCGGAAGGCCGATTTTGGCACGCCCGCCTCCGCGGGACCCAGATGGAAAGGGGCCGTCATGACCTCCACCCGTCTGTCGGAGGCCAAGGACGCCTACGTGGTCGATGAAATCGGCCTGCCCGTCGGCAATCCCTGGAAGCGCGCCCTGCGGCCCTCCGACGTGCAGTTCCTGCCCGACGGAGGAGCCTACGTGGTGACCATCGACGGCGACGTCTGGTCGGTGGCGGGACTGCACGGCAGCGACCCGAAGCCCGTCTGGCGCCGCTTCACCTCCGGACTGCACGAGCCGATGACGCTCGCGGTCAGGGACGGGGAGTTGTTCGCCTTCGACCGCAACGGCATCTGGCGGCTCCAGGACACGGACGGCGACGGCGAAGCCGACGTACACGAGATGTTCTGCAACGCCTTCGCGCAGACGGCCGACCTGCGCGAGTTCCCCAGCACGCTGCGCGTCGGGCCGGGCGGGGAGTTCTTCATCGCCAAGGGAGGCCAGGAGGCCGAGACGATCGGCAAGCACAACGGGAGCGTGCTCAGGATCTCCGCCGACGGCGCGCGCTTCGAGGTGCTCGGCTACGGCTTCCGTCAGCCGAACCTGGCCGTCCACCCGGTCACCGGGCTGGTCACCTCCAGCGACCAGCAGGGACACTACGTGCCCAGCACGCCGATCCACGTCGTGGAAGGACGCAAGTTCTACGGATTCCTCAGCGACAAGCTGCCCAAGGAGCAGTATCCGGCGCCCATCGAAGCTCCGCTCACCTGGATGCCGCACGCGGTGAACGCCTCCGCGCTCTCCCAGGTCTGGCTCATCGGCTCGAAAATGGGGCCCCTCGACGGGGAGATGGTCCAGATCTGCTTCAATCAGCCCGACCTGCTGCGGGTGAACTTCAACCGGCGCGGAAAACGGGCGCAGGCCAGCGTCGCCAGCGTGGCCAAGGGCTTCACTTTCCCGCCCCTCAACGGCTCGGTGAACCCCGCCGACGGACAGCTCTACGTCGCGGGCTTCCAGATCGCAGGCTGGGGGAACATCCTCGACTCCCTCGCCGGCATCGGGCGCGTGCGGCACACGGGCGCGCCGCTCCTGGCGCCCAAGGAGGTCGCGCCGACGGACAAGGGGGTGCTGGTCCGCTTCGAGGTGCCGGTCGACCGCGCGAAGGCGTCGGATCCCGACAACTGGTCGCTTGCGACCTGGCGCTACCGACGCGCACCCTCCTACGGCTCCGCGCAATACAAGGAGGACGGCTCGACGGGGAACGACTGGCTGACGCCGAGCGCGGCCTACGTCTCCGAGGACGGCCGTTCAGTGTTCATCGCCGCTCCGGGCATCAAGCCGGTCGAGCAGCTGCGCGTGGGCTGGTCCATCGCCGCCGCCGACGGCCGTGCGATGGAGGACAACGCCTACACGACGATCCATGAGCTCACCCCCTTCGTCCCGACCAAGGAAGGCTTCGGAGACGTCCGCATCGACCTCACGCCGCGCCCGGCCAAGGCCGCGGCCAAGGAGACGGTCTCGGCCGAGGAGGGCCGCCGGCTCTCGACGGTCTTCGGCTGCGTCGCCTGCCATTCCGTGACGGACGCGGTCATGACCAACGTAGGGCCGAAATGGAAGGGCCTTTACGGTTCCAAGCGCGACTATGTCACCGAGATGCGGAAAAAAGGGTCGCTGACCGTCGACGACGCCTACCTGCGCGAATCGATCCTGCGTCCGGAAGCCAAGAAGCATGCCTCGTTCCTCAAGTCGGAATTCGCCATGCCCAGTTTCGCGGGCGTGATGACCGATGCGCAGATCGAGTCGGTGATCCTCTACATCCGCTCACTGCGCTGAGATGCGACGCGCGCTCACAGCCCTCCTCCTCTGCGCGGCCGGAGCCTTCGGCGCGGACCCGCCCAATTTCGTCGTGGTGTTCATCGACGACCTGGGCTGGGGGGACTTCGGCTGCTTCGGCGGCCAGGGCGCCCGGACGCCCGCGATCGACCGCCTGGCGGCGGAAGGCCGCCGCTTCACCCAGTTCTACGTCAACTCGCCGATCTGCTCGCCCTCCCGCTGCGCGCTCCTGACCGGACAGTATCCGCAGCGCTGGCGCATCACCTCCTACCTGAACAACCGCGCCGCCAACGAACGCCGCGGCCTGGCGCAATGGCTCGACCCGAAGGCGCCCTCGCTCGCCCGGACGCTGAAGGCCGCCGGCTACGCCACCGGCCAGTTCGGCAAATGGCACCTCGGCGGCCAGCGCGACGTGGACGATGCGCCGCCGATCACGGCGTACGGCTACGACGAGTCGCTCACCAATTTCGAGGGCATGGGCCCCAAGCTGCTGCCGCTGACTCTGCGCCCCGGCGAGGAGAAGCCCGGACGCATCTGGGCGGACGCCGAACGGCTCGGAGGCCCCGTCAAGTGGACGATGCGCTCCGAAATCACCACGGGCTTCGTCGAGGCCGCGGCCGCCTTCATCGGCCGGAGCGTCGCCGGCGGCCGGCCCTTCTTCGTCACGATCATGCCCGACGACGTGCACAGCCCCTTCTGGCCGCCGGTCACGGACTTCCGCGAAGGCAGGCGCGGCCTCTACCACGCGGTGCTTGAATCGATGGACCGGCAGCTGGAAAGTCTGTTCTCCAAAATCCGGTCCGACGACCGTCTGCGCGACCGCACGGTGATCCTGCTCTGCTCGGACAACGGTCCGGAGCCCGGCGCCGGCTCGGCCGGTCCGCTGCGCGGACACAAGACGCAGCTTTACGAGGGCGGCGTGCGCTCCCCGCTCATCGTCTGGGCGCCCGGGCTGATGCGGGGAGCCAGGGGCGGAGCGGATGAATCGTCCGTCCTCGCCGCCTTCGACCTGGCCCCGTCTCTGGCCCGGATGGCTGGGACGACGCACGGGGGATCCGACGGCGAAGACGCGGCGGCCGCCCTGCTCGGCTCGGCTCCGCACGTTCGCTCCGCCCCGCTCTTCTGGCGCCGGCCGCCCGACCGCAAGAACTGGCTGCCCGCTCTGCCCGACCCCCAGCCGGACCTCGCGGTGAGGGACGGCCGCTGGAAACTGCTCTGCGAATACGACGGCACCAAGCCCCTGCTCTTCGATCTCGAGTCCGACCCAGGCGAAACCCGGGACCTGGCCGCCGCCCGACCAGAAGTCGCCGCCCGGCTCGTCGAATCCGTCCTCGGCTGGAACCGCTCGATGCCGTCCGACGCCGCGCTTCCCGCCGGCAAGGCCGACGCGAAAAAGAAGCGCTGAGCATAATGGCTCGCAACCGCGGCGGCCGGCCGCTGTCGTAGGGACATGCGCACCCCACGCCTGCCTTCCCTCCTGCTGTCCGTCGTCGCCTTCATGGCGCAGGCCATGGCGGCCGACTTCCGCCTCGCCGCTCCGATCTCCGACCACATGGTCCTGCAACGCGGCAAGCCCGTCGCCATCTGGGGCTTCGCCGACGCGGGCGAGAAGGTCACCGTGACTTTCGCGGGACAGACCAAGGACGCCGTCGCCGGCAGCGACGGGAAGTGGACCGTCCGGCTCGACGCCCTGGAGGCCAGCGCCGAGCCTCGCTCGCTGGTCGCCGCCGGCTCCGGCTCCCGCAAGGCCGAGGCCACCGACGTGCTCGTGGGCGAGGTCTGGCTCGGCTCCGGCCAGTCCAACATGGCGATGACCGTCCAGAGCTCGAACGACTTCGAAAAGGAGAAGGCCGCGGCGAACTTCCCGCTCATCCGGCACTACAAGGAGTCCTCAGGTCCGGCCGACCGGCCCCAGGCAGAGGGCAAGGGCGCGTGGAGCGTCTGCTCCCCTGAGAACGTGGGCGGCTTCTCCGCGACCCTCTACTTCTTCGGCCGCGAGATCCACCGCGAGCTCGGAGTGCCCGTCGGAATCGTCAACACCTCGGTCGGCGGCACGCCCATCGAGGCCTGGGTCTCGGCCGAGACCCAGTCGTCCGATCCCGAGACCAAGGCGGTCTATGACGCGCGGCTCAAAGATCACGTCTCCTTTGACGTGGCCGGCGCGGGTGACCTTTTCAAGAAGCAGACGGAACGTTGGAAGGCCGCCGTGGCCAAGGCCAAGAAGGAGGGCAAGGAGTTCGTCACTCCCGCGCCCAAGAATCCGTTGGCGATGCGCCGTCTCAAGGGCGGCCCGGCGCATCTCTACAACGGCAAGGTCGTGAACCTCGCGCCCTACACCCTCCGGGGGATGCTCTGGTATCAGGGAGAAGGCAACGCTCAGAGCCCCGAGGCCGCCGAGCTCTACGTCAAGCAGCTCTCCCAGCTCGTCACCAGCTGGCGCGCGCTCTGGCAGGACGAGGCGCCCTTCGCCTGGGTCCAGCTGCCCAACTACCGCAACTCCGAGGCCGAGGGCTGGCCGCGCATGCGCGAATCGATGATGAAGGTGCTCGCGCTGCCCAAGACCGGCATGGCGATCACCATCGACGTCGGCGACCCCAAGGACATCCACCCGAAGAACAAGCAGGCCGTGGGGCAGCGGCTCGCGCTCTGGGCACTGGGCACGGTCTACGACCGCAAGGTCGCGGCCATCAGCGGCCCTCTGCCGGCCGGACACACGGTCTCCGGCTCCGCCGTCACCGTCTCTTTCAAGCACGGCGAAGGTCTCAAGACCCGTGACGGCTCCGCGCCGCGCGGCTTCCTCATCGCCGGAGCCGACAAGGCCTGGAAGCCGGCCGTCGCTCGCATCGAAGGGGACAAGGTCGTGGTCAGCAGCGCCGAAGTGGCCGCCCCCGTCGCGGTCCGTTACGCCTGGCGGGAGAATCCCGACTGCAATCTCGTCAACGGCGCCGGACTGCCCGCCACCACCTTCCGCACCGACGACTGGCCGGCGGTGAAGTGATTTGGCGCTCCCCTTCCGGGCCCACGTCGCTCTAGGGTGGGCCATGCCCCGCGCACTCGCACTGCTGACCTGCCTGCTGCTTCAGGCGACCGCAGGGCTGTCCCAGGTCGCCCCCCCGGGAAGCAAACCGGTCCCGGTCAAGGCCGTTCCGCCGTTCACTCCCGGAGTGCACCCACCGGCCACTTCGGATTGGACGAGCATGCACTGGGCCGGAGGCATCGCCAGAGGGGATTCGGCGTGCGCGTGATCGAGACCGGCAACTACTTCTTCGCCCTCGACACACGGACACTGTCCGCCCGCGCCTTCGGCTACCGCGGCCGGTCCGTCACTCCCTATCACCCAGAACCGAGTGACGTCGACGGCCCCCTCCGCGAGGGTTTTCGCCTGCGCCAGGGCGTGGCCTGGCAGTCTGCGCCTCCCGGCAGGCTTTACGTGAACCTGGTGATCGACGGACAGGCTTATCAGGTGAAGCGCGGCAAGCCCTGGGACGGCAAGGAAGGGCCTCGCTTGATCGCATCCGGCCGTTTTCTCCAGCGGGGGGACGTGCTCGGACTCGAGCTGCAAAACAAAGAGGGCAAGGGCCTCGAGGGGGAGTTCCGACTGGAGACCGTCGCCTGGCCCGACCGGCTGAACATCATCCTGCACGCGCGCCCTCCCCTGCTGCCCATACCCGAAGGGGAGGCCTGCTTCGGGCTGAACGGAGGCGGCTTCGGCCTGACGGGCGCCAATGATCTCACCGTGCCGGACAGTCCGGCCCTCGGCGCGCCGCAGTTCACTTTCGAACTCTGGGCCTACGTGCCCACGGACGCCTCGTCAGCCACCAAGCTCGGTCCGTGGATCGCCTGCCGGGGGGCCAACGAGGAGACTCCCGGCGGCTTCGGCTTCACGCTTCACGGAACGAGGGTGGCCGGCCGCATCAATCTGACCGGCGGACGTGCCGGAGCCCGCACGTTGTTCTCTTCAGCGGACGTCCGCACGGAGGCCTGGAACCACCTCGCAATCACCTGCGACGGGCAGGACCTCGCCCTGTTCTTGAACGGAACGAGCGTCGCGCGGACGCCGGCCGGCGCCCTCAGGCAGTCCGGCCAGGGCCCCCTGCATCTGGGCCGACGGGGCGACGGCAACGGCGACGGACATCATTTCAAAGGGGCGGTGGACGAAGTGCGCTTCCATCCCAAGGCGCTCACCGCCGCCGAGGTCGGCGCGATCGCGGCCCGCAGGGAAGCGATCATCCCCAAGGAGGGGCTTTCACTCTCCTTCCGGGCGGAGGGCGAGGGCTCAACGACGCGCAAACGAGCCACATGGAAGGACGTCAACATGTGGATGTCCCTGCGTGACGACCACGGATCGGGAGACTGGCGCAAGGCCGGCGAGACCCCGGCCGACGAGTCGGGATGGCATCGCGGCGTCCTGGAAGTGACGCCCAGCAACCCTGATCACATCAACATCACCGAGGACGTCGGGCTCATCGCCGAAGACAAGGATACCGGTGCCAGCCTGCCGGTGACGCGGGACACGCAGCTGGGATGCCTCCGCGTCGACCTTGATCCGGTCCGAGGCGCGGGCCAGGGCAACGACCTGCTCGAGCGCGTGCGGCTGAAGTTCCGCAAGCCCGCGAACCGCGCGGGGGTCGCGCGCATCATCTTCACCAAGACCGGCGCAGGCCTGCGCCACGCCGCCGGCGCGCCGATCACCGGCATCACCGCCGTGCTTCGGACTCCCGACGGCACGCCGACCGGCATTCCCGTGCAGCTCAGCAAGAACTGGCACTCCCGGCCGGAGGGCGGCGAGCTGGCGGCGACCTGGTTCCATGCGGTCACGCTGTTGCGCCTGCCATCGGGTCGGGACGAATCCGAGCTGGAGCTTGCGCTCGCCTACGGACATTGGGGCAGGCTGCCGGCGGTCACCCATTCGCAGCTCTCGCTCATCGGTTGGGGTTCCAACCAGCTCTGGGACCAGGCCGCCATCGGCTCCTGGGGGGAGAACTTCTGCTTCGAGCCCGACCAGGCCCAGCGCGGTTGCGCGGTGCTCGACGTGCGGCCCCTGATGGTGACGCCGATGCGCGGCGACCGGTGGCAGTGGACCAATAACGTGGGCGGCGCCGACTGGATCCGGCTCAACCTCACGCCGCAGCCCGGCTCTTTCGTCCCTCGTTCGGACATGCGGACGACCTACCTGAGCCAGGGTCCCTGCCTCTCGCGGGTGCTGTATTCAGGAAGCACGGGGCAGTTACTGCACCATTCGACCGAGGTCAGCATCGGCCGCACCTCCGACATCGCCCGTGCGACCTACCGTCTCCGCCTCGACGTCGACGAGAGGGTCGATTTCCGGCGCTTCGTCATCTTCCAGATGGGCGCCGACATGTACAACTATCCTGAAGGGGAGTCACTGGCTTACGGCGACGCGACGGGCATGCTCCGCGCCTGGACGCCCGCGCCGGTAGCCGACCGGAACATCCGGCTGGGCGAACCCATCGAACTGAAAGGTTCCACTCCCTGGGCTTCGCTGCATGGAGGCAGGGACAGCGCCGGCAAGCAGGCGGGGGCCTATGCCGACCGGGGCTTCGTCATCCGAGAGTGGAAAGCGGTGCTCGGCGGAAAGCCGGCCCTGCCCTGGCTGGTCGAAAGAGGAGGATTCCCCTTCGGAAGACTATCCACCACCCTCGACCTCGTGCCTCCGCCCGACGTGAAGGCGCTGCTGTCAGGCGACCACGTCGAAGCGCTGATCGAGCACGTCGTCATCCCGCAGAAGTCGGAGGACTACTACGGGCCCGACGAAGGCCTGCGTCAGGCGCTCATTTCACTCACGCCGCCCGACAGGGTGCTGCGCGAGGCCAAAGACGGGGCGCGTGTGGCGCAGGCGACTGTCGGGACGGTCATCTCACTGCACCCCGCGGTCATCGTGCGCTGTCAGGACAACCGGGCTGACTTCACCCTCCAAGGCGGCGTCGGTCACGTGCCGCTCCGTCTCGCGGGGCTGACACTGCCGCCCGACCGGCTCACCATCCTGCTGGACGGAACACCGGCCAAGCCGGCCACGGCCGACACTCCGGCCGTGCCTGAAAAGCCGGGCACGCCCCTCGACCCGGCCGTCCATGGGCGTGAGTTCTGGCAGATTGAACCCTCCTTGGACGGACAATCCTATTCAATCATCATCAATCTGCCCGCCTCCGCGGCGGTCCGTCGCATCACGGCGGGCGAGCCCCCGCCTCCCCCTGCGGAGTTGCCAGACAAAAAGGGCGCGGCACGATGACGGGATGCGCACCGTCAGTCTGCTGCTCCTCCTGATCGCCACGGCCGTCTCCGCCGCGGAGACCCGCAAGCCCAACTTCGTCTACGTCTTCTCCGACGACCAGCGCTGGGACGCCCTGGGCGTGGTGCAAAGTGAGCAGGGGGAGAAGGCCCGGTTTCCCTGGCTGCGTACGCCGAACCTCGACCGCCTGGCCGCCGAAGGCCTGCGTTTCAGGAACGCCTTCGTCGTGAACTCACTCTGCGCCCCCTCCCGCGCCTCGCTCGTGACCGGCCAGTACGGCCACGTCAACGGAGTGACCAACAATCACACCGCGCACCCGGAGAACAACCTCAGCCTCCCCGGGCTGCTCCGCACCGCGGGCTACGTCTCCGGATACTTCGGCAAGTGGCACCATGGCAACCAGTCCGGCAAACGTCCCGGCTTCGACACCTCGGCCAGCTTCACCGGCCAGGGCGTCTACTTTGACTGCCCGATCGAGGTCGACGGCGTGAAGCGGCCGACGACCGGTTTCGTCGATGACGTGACGACCGGTTTCGCCATGGACTTCATCCGGACCAACCGCGAGCGGCCGTTCCTGATGATCCTCGGACTGAAGACCTGCCACGGACCCTTCACCCCGCCGCCTCGCCACGAGAAGGCCTACGAGGGCGAACAGGCCCGGGCCGTGCCCAACCTGGGACTCAAGCCCCCTTACCTGAAGACTCTCGGGCCGAAGGCCGCCGCCACCGCCGCCGCCGCGCCCCAAGGGCTCGTTCCCACCAACCTGGGCATGTTCAGGGGCATCAACTCCGTGGACGACAACGTCGGCCGACTTCTCGCCCTGCTGGATGAGCTCAAACTGTCCGAAGACACCGTCTTCGTCTTCTCCAGCGACAACGGCTACTACCTCGGCGAGCACGCCCTCGGCGACAAGCGCTCCGCCTATGAGGAGTCGCTGCGCATCCCGATGGTCGTCCGCTACCCGCGCGCGGTGAAGGCCGGACGGACCGACGATCGGATGGTCCTCAACGTGGACCCGACGCCCACCTTTCTCGACCTGGCCGGCCTCTCCGTCCCCAAGGAGGTGCACGGACGCAGCTGGCGGCCGCTGCTTGAAGGCAAGGATGACGTCGCGTGGCGCGACGCATACTTCTACTGCTACTTCTACGAAAGGGGCTTCAGCGTCCCGACCACCACCGCGGTGCGCACGGCGGACGCCAAGCTGATCAAGTATCCGGGCCATGACGAATGGACCGAGGTCTTCGACCTGAAGGCCGACCCCTACGAGACCCGCAACCTGGCGAAGGCGCCCGAAGCGGCCGACCTGAGGGCGCGGCTCGAAGCCGAGTACGGGCGTCAGGCCGCGGCCGTCGGCTTCCGCATCCCGGACTTCGCCGACCAGCCTCCCGCTGACGGCTCCCTCCCCTCGCCCAAGGACGCCTCCGAAAAGAAGTCCGGCAAAAAGAAGAAGAAGTCCGAGCCCGCCAAATGAAACTCCGTCTCCTCGGCCTGATCCTTTCCGCCGGACTCCTTTTCACCGGCTGCTCCTCCCGACGTCATCCGGCCGACGTCTGGGACTCGGAGGGACCCGTCCCGGCCGCGGCGGAGCTGCCGCGCCTGAAAGGCGTCCGCTTCCAGGTCATCAAGCCCTACGAATTCAACCTCGACGGCTACCGCTTCCTGCACGGCGTCGCGCTGGCCTCGCATGAGGGCCGGCTCTACGCGACCTTCGGGCACAATCGCGGCGGGGAGAACACCTCCACGGAAGAGGCGAGGTTCACCGTGAGCGAGGACGACGGACGCACCTGGAGCCCCGTGCGCACCATCGACGGCTCGCCCGAAGCCGACGTCGGCGTCAGCCACGGCGTGATGCTCTCGCACGGCGGCCGGCTGTGGGCTTTCCATGGAGCGTATCGCGGCACGCTGAAGGAGGTGCACACGCGCGCCTACCTCCTGCAGGCCGACGGAACCTGGAAGAAGTTCGGCTCGGTCATCGGCGGAGGCTTCTGGCCGCTCGAGCCCCCGCGGCCCCTCGGTGACGGCAACTGGATCATGTCCGGCGCCTCCGTGGGCGGACAGAATCCGCCGGCGGTCGCGATCAGCCGCGGAGCGGACTTCACGAAATGGGACCTCATCCGCATCCCGATGTCGCCCGGCCTCGGCAGCGTCTGGGGCGAGTCCGCCATCGTCGTCGCGGACAAGAGCGTGCACCTCTACTCCCGGTACGGACAGAAGGCCCAGCTCCTCACCTCGGTCAGCCGCGACCGTGGCCGCACCTGGACGCCGCTTGCGCCCTCCGACCTGCCGATGGCCGCCAGCAAGCCCGCGGCCGGGATGCTTTCGGACGGACGTCGCTACCTGATCAACTCCATCAGCGGCGACGGCGGCAACCGACGCTCACCTCTCAGCATCGCCGTCTCCGAACCCGGCGAGGAGGCCTTCCGCCGGATCTTCATCATCCGCGACGCGGTGCACCCCTCCGGCCCCGGCGAATCGCACCCCAAGGCCGGCCTGGCCTACCCCTGCGCCCTCGAGCTGGGCGGATTCCTCTACGTCGGCTATTCCAACAGCGGCGGGGACATCGGCAGGGCCGGCACCGGACGCGAGCTCTGGAACAACAACAGCGCGGAACTGGCGGTCATCCCGCTGGAGGCGCTGCGCTGAATCGCAGGTTTTGTTTCGCAAAAGCCGGGCTTTCGATTGTGTTGGGTGGCATGAAGACCCCGCTCGTCGCCCTCGCCTGGCTGGCGCTCGGCAGCGCCTGCGCCCTGGCCCTGCACGAGAAGAACGCCGGTCCCGCCAAGGTTGAGCTCAAGTTCCGCCTGCCCGCCCCCGCCCCGCTCACGCCTGAGCAGCAGCTCGCCACCTTCAAGGTGGAGAAGGGATGGCGGGTCGAACTCGTCGCCGCCGAGCCCATGGTGCAGTCACCGGTGGCCGCCGCCTTCGATGAACGCGGCCGGCTCTTCGTCGTCGAGATGCGAGGCTACATGCAGGACCTCAAGGGAGGCGGCGAGAAGGAGCCCAACGGACGGATCTCCGTCCTTGAAGACACCGACGGCGACGGACGCATGGACAAGGCGACGGTGTTCGTCGACGGACTGGTCATGCCCCGCGCGGTGATGCCGGTCGACGGCGGCGCGCTCGTCGCCGCCCCTCCGTATCTCTGGTTCATGAAGGACACGGACGGCGACGGCCGTGCGGACAAGAAGACCGTGGTCGCCGATGATTACGGCAAGGAAGGCGGGCAGCCGGAGCACATGGCCAACGCTCCCACCTGGGCGATCGACAACCATGTCTACAGCTCCGGTTACGCCTCACGGCTCCGCCTGACCGGAGGCCAGTGGAAGAAGCTCACGGGCGGACTGGGCCGCGGACAGTGGGGGCTCTGCCAGGACGACGTGGGGCGCCTCTACTTCAACTACAACTCCGACCTCCTGCGCGCCGACCTACTGCAGGCCGAGGCCTACGCCCGCAATCCGCTCCTGCGGACGGCCGCGGGAATCAACCACAAGGTGATGCTCGCGCAGGACGTCTGGCCTTCGCACCCGACGCCGGGCGTCAACCGCGGTTACGACGGCAAGACCCTGCGTCCCGACGGGTCACTGACCCGGGCCACGGCGTCCTGCGGCGCCGGCGTCTACCGGGGCGACGGACTCGGCGCGGCGTTCGCCGGCAGCGCGCTCATCCCCGAACCCGCGGGCAATCTGGTGAAGCGCGTCGTCCTCACGGAGAAGGAGGGCGTCGTGACCGCCGCCGACCCGCATCCGGGCTCCGAGTTCCTCACCTCGACCGATGAGCGCTTCCGTCCCGTGCAGACGCTCAACTCGCCCGACGGCACGATGCTCATCGTCGACCTCTACCGCGGGATCATCCAGCACGAGGCCTTCCTCACCCACTACCTCGTGGCCAACATCGAGGACCGGAAACTGGTCACGCCCTTCGACCGCGGCCGCATCTGGCGCGTGGTACGGGACGGCGCGCCCCGTCCCGCCGCGTTCCGCCTGCCGACGGACTCGCCGGGGCTGATCGGCGCGCTTTCGCACCCCAACGGCTGGGTCCGCGACACCGCCCAGCGGCTCCTTGTCGAACGCGCTGACGCCGCCGCCGCGCCCGGCCTGAGGGCTCTGGCGACCAAGGCCGACGCCCCCGCCCTCGCCCGCCTGCACGCCCTCTGGACCCTCGACGGAATGGGCGCGCTGGACGGCGTCACGGCACGAACGGCGCTCAAGGATCAGGACGCCCGCGTGCGCGCCGCCGCGGTGCGGACCGCGCCGGCCGACACGCTGGCCGAAATCGCGGGACTGTCCGCCGACAAGGACGCGGGGGTGCTCGCCCAGGTGGCGGTGCGACTCTCCTCCTCCAACCTCCCCGTGACGGACGAAGCGCTCGCCTGGACGCTCACCCGGCGCGGAGACAACGTGCTCGTCCGGGAAGGCGCGCTCACCGGCATCCGGGGCCGTGAACCGGCCGTCGCGCGGCTGATCGCGGAGAAAGCGGGGGACAAGCCGAGCAAGCCCGCGCTGGAGGCGCTGCGCTCCCTCGCGGCGATGGTCGCGCAGGCCGGCAAGGCCGACCCCTTCGACGACCTGCTCAAGCTGGCGGACGAGAAGCCGGCGGTCCGCCTGACGATCGTGCAAGGACTCTCGCAGTCGGCCGCGGTCAAAGGCGGCCAGAAGCCCAAGCCGCTGTGGCTCGACGGCTCCTCCGTGGCGCTCGCCTCGCTCAAGGTCTCCCTGAAATCGGGCGAGGGCGCCAAGGCCGTGGCAGCCATCGACGAACGTCTGCTCTGGGTCGGCAAGCCCGGCGCTCCGACCCCGCCGAAGATCGTCCCGCTGGACGCCGCCCAGCAGGCGGCCTTCGAGAAGGGGCGGACGATCTACGCCTCCCTCTGCGGCGGATGCCACCAGCCCCATGGATACGGCCTGGAGGGCCTCGCCCCTCCCTTGGTCGACAGCGAGTGGGTCCTCGGCTCTCCCGACGTCGCCGCGCGCATCGTCATGCACGGACTGAACGGCCCCGTGAAGGTCGGCGGCCGCACCTGGGACCTCGCCATGCCGCCGATGCTCCAGCTCACGGACGCCGACGTCGCCGCGGTGCTCACCTACGTCCGCCGCGAGTGGGAGCACACCGCGTCGCCCGTCTCCCCCGCCTACGTCAAGGACGTCCGTTCCAAGTTCTCCGACCGCACCGCCGGATGGACCGCCGACGAGCTCAGGCCGCCCCGACGCAAGTGACATGGGTCCCGACCTGACACGCGGTCCGGAAACCGACCCCCACCTGCTCTACCGTTACCGCGACGGCCTCTACGCCGCCGACCTGATCGCCGCCGCGGCCTGCGAGTTCGACTTCTTCACCCGCCTGGCGTCGGAACCGATGGACCTCGAGGGCGTCTGCCGCTCCTTCGGAGTGCATCCGCGCCCGGCCGACGTGATGCTCTCGTTCTTCGCCGCCAACGGACTGGTCAGGAAGGACGGCGGCCGCTTCCACGCGACCGCGACCGCCCGGGAACACCTGACCAAGGACTCCCCCCGCTCGCTCATCCCCTACTACGCCTCGCTCAAGGAGCGTCCCGTGGCGAAGGACTTCGCCGTGATCCTCCGGACCGACCGCCCCGCCAACTGGGGCAGTTACAAGGACGAGAAGCCGTGGACGGAGGCGATGCTCACGGAGGAGTTCGCGACGGGCTTCACCGCCGCGATGGACTGCCGCGGATTCACGCTCGGACCCGCCCTGCTGCGCGAAGCCGGACTCGCCGGAAGACGCAGCCTGCTCGACATCGCGGGCGGCTCAGGCATCTACGCCTGCGTGCTCGCCCAGGGCACCCCGGGCCTGCGGGCCACGGTGCTGGAACGTCCGCCGGTCGACGGCATCGCCCGCACGATGATCCGCAAGCGCGGCTGCGAAGGCCTCGTGTCCGTCGTCGCCGGCGACATCTTCCGCGACCCGCTGCCCCAGGGCCACGACGTCCACCTGTTCTCCAACGTGCTGCACGACTGGGACGTCCCGAAGGTGCGCCAGCTGCTGAGGGCCTCCGCCGACGCGCTCGCTCCCGGCTCGCTCATCGTCATCCACGACGCCCACCTCAATGAGGCCAAGGACGGCCCCCTGCCGGTCACGGCCTACTCCGCCCTGCTCATGAGCGTCACGGAGGGCCGCTGCTACGGAGTGGGCGAGATGCGGGAGCTGCTCGCCGAGGCGGGCTTCGGCTCGTTCCGCTTCGCGGAGACGGCCTGCGACCGCAGCGTGATCACCGCCGCCAGACTCTGAACCATGAAGACCGCGCTGCCCCTCTGTCTCCTCGCCTGCGTCGCCGTCCTGCGTGGCGCGCCCGCCGATGACCTCGCCTGGCTGACCAAGGAGGGGACGCTCGTCTTCCATGACGCGTTCGAACGGGAGGAGGACGGCAACCTCGCCAAGGCCGTGGGCAACGGCTGGAACAGCGCGACCGCCGACCGCGTCCCGCGGATCAAGCAGGCCGACCTCGACGCCGGCATACTCAAGGTCGCCAGCGCCACCAAGGAGGCGGGGCACACCGCCCACATCCACCACGAGGCCGGCTTCCGCGACGGCGGGGCGGTCATCAGGTTCAGGTTTCCCGGCCTGAACAAGGGGGAGTCCATGCAGCTGGGCTTCGTCGACCGCGAGACCAAGGGCGTGCACGCCGGCCACCTCTGCTACGCCATCATCGCGGGCGGCAAGGCCACGCTGATCGACCACAAGACCGGCGTGATGGACCTGAAGATCCGCGCCGTCCGTCAGGATGCGGCCGCCAAGAAGACCCCCGTGCCGGCCGAGCTCGAGAAGCTCCTCCGGACCAAGCAGGCGACGGGCGACCTGAAGTCGGACCAGGAATGGCACCAGCTGGTCCTGGTGACCGAAGGCGACGAGATGCGCCTGACGCTGGACGGACGCAGGGTGCTGTCGCACCGCTCCGAAGGCTTCGCGCATCCCGTGAAGCGCTGGTTCAGCTTCCTCGTGAACTCGACCCTCTGGGTCGACGACGTGAAGGTCTACCGGGTCCGCTGAGGTCAGGAAAGCGCTCGCCAGCGCGGGCTCGCGAGGACTGAATGGCCTCCCCATGAACCCCCTGCGATTCCTCGTCGCGGCCGCCTTCTCCGCCTGCGCGCTGCACGCCGCCGAACCCGCCACGAAGACCGCCGCCAAGACGCCCGCGGCCGCCCCCGCCGTCGTCGACCCTGAGTTCAGGAAATACCCGCTGCCGGTCGAACCCGACGAGAACGTCGCCTACGGTCCGCACCGGATGCAGAAAATCTACTTCTGGCGCGCCAAGTCGGATCGTCCCACGCCCCTGCTCTTCTACATCCACGGCGGGGGCTGGAACGGCGGCGACCGCTCGGTCGTGCGCAGCATGCTCAAGCCCGCCCTCGAAGCCGGCATCTCGGTGGTGTCGGTCGAGTACCGCAACATCAAGGACTCCACCGCCGACGGACTCGTGCCGCCGGTGAAGGGACCGATGACGGACTGCGCCCGCGCGCTCCAGTTCACGCGCAGCAAGGCCAAGGAGTGGAATCTCGACAAGAGCCGCGTGGCCCTGGCCGGCGGCTCCGCCGGGGCCTGCACGAGCCTCTGGATCGCCTTCCACGACGACCTCGCTGATCCGAACAGCGCCGACCCCGTCGCCCGCGAATCGACCCGCGTGACCTGCGCCGCGGTCAGCGGCGCCCAGACCACCCTGGACCCTCGGCAGATGCGCGAATGGACGCCTAACAGCAAATACGGCGCACACGCCTTCGGCATCACCTGGGACCCGAAGAAGAAGATCTCGACCTTCGACCTCTTCCTGGCGGAACGAGAACGCATCCTTCCCTGGATCAGGCAATATTCGCCTTACGAACTCGTCACGCCCGACGATCCGCCCGTGGGCCTGTACTATTCCACCGCGCCCAACCTGGGCAAGGACGAGAAGGACCCGACCCACACGGCGAACTTCGGCGTGAAGCTCAAGGAGCGCTGTGACGCGGCCCAGGTCCGCTGCGCGCTCGTCTACCCCGGCGTCCCGCACGTGGTCCACGCGACGGACAGCGACTTCATCAAGGCGCATCTGCTCAAGCAACTGCCCGAAGCCAAGTGAGCGCCGCCGCCCTGCTCATCGCCGCCTCCCTGCTGGCGGCCGCGCCGAAGGCGCAAGGCCCGCAGAAGGCGACGCCCCATCAGGTCGAAATCACGAGCAGCAAGGACGGCTCGGCGCAGCGCGCGGTCTGGTGGCGCCCTGACACCGCGGCGAAGGGCGCGGAGGGACCGCCCGTGCCGCTGCTGGTCTTCCTGCATTCCTGGAGCGGCAGCATCGAACAGGGCCCGCCTTGGATCGCGCAGGCGAAGAAGATGGGTTGGGCGCTCGTGGCCCCCGATTTCCGGGGTCCCAACCGTCGGCCCGAGGCCTGCGCCTCCGACCTCGCGGTGCAGGACGTTCTGGACGCCGTGGAGCATGCGCGCCGCGAGGCCCGCATCGACGAAACCCGGATCTACCTCGTGGGCGGCTCCGGCGGAGGGCACATGGCGCTGATGATGGCCGCGCGCGCGCCGCACGTCTGGGCGGGCGTGAGCAGCTGGTGTCCGATCACCGACCTCGCCGCCTGGCACGCCGAAAGCTCGGCCCGCAAGAACAACTACGCCCGCATGATGGAGCAGTCCTGCGGCGGGCCGCCCGGGCCCGCGACCGAGGCCGAATACCGGCGACGCTCCCCTCTCTTCCACCTGGCCGCCGCAAAAGGCGTCCCGATCGACATCAGCACGGGCATCCATGACGGCCATACGGGGTCCGTCCCCGTCAGCCACACCCTCCGCGCCTTCAACGCCCTCGCCGCCGAGGAGCGCCGCCTGCCCGAGGCCGACATCGCCTCGCTGGTCCGGGACCGCGGCATTCCCGAAGGCCTCCGGTCGGAGAAGCAGGACGACCCCGAGCGAGCCAAGGCCGTGCTGTTCCGCCGCGTCTCGGGCAATGCGCGCGTGACCCTCTTCGAAGGCGGACACGATTCCGAACCCACGGCCGCGGTCCTCTGGCTCTCGCGCCAACGCAAGGGAACCCCGGCCGACTGGTCGCTCGGCAAGGCGCCGGGCGCTCCCGCCGCCGCCCAGGAGGTGTCCCGATGAGGCCCCTGCTCGCGCTCCTGCTCCCCGCGCTGGCCCTGGCGGCCGGAGAAGTGCGCGTCTTCATCCTCGCCGGCCAGTCCAACATGGAGGGCCAGGCGGTCGTGGACCTCACGGGCAAGAATTACAACGACGGCAAGGGCACGCTCGTCGACTTCCTCGGCAAGGCGGACGGAGCCCGCTTCCGGGACACGCTGCGGAATCCGGACGGGTCATGGCGCACGCGCGACGACGTCTTCGTCCGCTATGAACGCGAACGCGCTCCCACGCTCAAGGGCCCGCTCGGCACCGGCTACTCCGTCTACGGTTCGCACCACTTCGGGCCCGAGCTGATGTGCGGTCACGCGCTGGGCGACGCGCACGAGGAACCGGTGCTGCTCATCAAGTGCGCCTGGGGCGGGAAAAGCCTGGTCAAGGACTACCGGCCGCCCTCCGCGGGCGGCGAGACCGGGCCCTACTACCTCAAGATGCTGTCGCAGGTGCGGGAGGCGCTGCGGACGATGGAGGAAGACTTTCCCGCGCTCCGCGGAAGGACGCCGCGGCTCTCAGGCCTCGTCTGGTATCAGGGCTGGAACGACGGCATCGACCCCAAGAAGGCGGTGCCGGAGTACGCCTCCAACCTGGCCCACCTCATCCGCGACGTGCGCAGGGAGCTCGGCACGCCCGACCTGCCCGTCGTGGTGGGCGAACTCACCGGACCTTGGCGCGACGCCCCGCCCGAGTGGGAGCGCCTGCGGGCCGCGCAACGTGAGGTGACGCTCGCGCCCGAGTTCGCCGCCTCCACGGCCTTCGCCCCTACGCGGGACTTCGTGCGCCGGGCCGAGGACTCTCCCAACCCCGGGCACGGACACCATGAGTTCGGCAACGCCGAGACCTACCTGCTCATCGGCGAATCCCTCGGCCGCCAGATGGCGCTACTTTCCTCGCCGCTCCGGATCCTCTCTCCCGCCGAGATGCAGGTCGTGCAACGCCGGGCGGACGGACGGGCCCGGCTCGACCTGCGCGGCCGCATGCGCGGACTGGACGCGAGCGGAGCCACGCTGGAATGGCGCCCGTCCGTGGCAGGGGCCAAGGAGGCCCGTTGGGTCCCGCTGCGTATCGAGGCCAAGGGCGAGGACTTCGTCTCGACCATCGAATTCCCCGCCGGCGGCTGGTACGGCCTGGAAGTGCGGGCCACTTACGGCGCGCGCGTCCTCGCGAGCGCCAAGGTCGGACGTTTCGGAGCCGGCGAGATCTTCGTCGTCGCCGGACAGTCCAACTCCGCCAACCACGGCGAGGAGCGCATGACCGCAAGGAGTCCGCTCGTGGTCAATTTCGACGGCACCGTCTGGCGCGCCTGCGCCGACCCCCAGCCGGGCGCCTCCGGACGCGGCGGAAGCTTCGTGCCGGCCCTGGGCGACCTGCTCGCCGAAAGGCTGAAAGTGCCCGTGGCCTTCGTCACGACGGGCATCGGCGCCACGAGCGTCCGGGAATGGCTCCCCGCCGGCACGAAGTTCGCCGCCCCGCCCACCATCGAGTCCCGGGTGGAGAAGCTGCCGTCCGGAGAATGGGCCAGCAAGGGCGCGGCCTACGCCATGCTGGTCGGACGCATGCGGCCGCTCGGACCGAACGGCTTCCGCGCGGTCCTCTGGCATCAGGGCGAAAGCGACGCCAACCAGCGCGACGCCACGCGCACCCTGCCCGGCAGGCTCTATGCGGAGCATCTCAGCCTGCTGATCGGCTCATCCCGCAAGGAGGTCGGCTGGGACGCGCCCTGGATGGTCGCGCAGGTCAGCTACCACACGCCTGACGACATGGGCTCCGAGGACATCCGTGCCGCGCAGGCCTCGCTCTGGGGCAAGGACCGGGTCCTGCGGGGGCCGGACTCGGACGCGCTGCGAGGCGCCCTGCGGGAACGCGGGGGCAAAGGAGTCCACTTCAGCGGAGACGGCCAGCGCACCCTGGCCCGGGCTTGGGCCGACCTGCTCATCCCCTGGATCGAGGGTCGTTGAGGGCGCTTTCCTTTGGTCGGGCTGGTGAGATTCGAACTCACGACCTCTTGCACCCCATGCAAGCGCGCTACCAGACTACGCTACAGCCCGAGCAAAGGAATAGCCGTTAAGCCCCGCCCGAGGGGGGATGTCAACCCGACAAACGGCGGCGGCCTCGACAGACGCGCGCCGCGGGGCTAAGAGGGGGAATGAGCCGAACGCCCCGCCTGCTTGCCGTCCTGCTTGGGGCGCTGTCCCTGACGGCCGCCGAACGCCCCAACATCGTGTTCATCCTGGCGGACGACCTCGGCTACGCCGAAGTCGGCTTCAACGGCCAGAAGAAGATCCTCACCCCCAACGTCGACCGACTGGCCCGCGAGGGACTCGTGCTCGCGCGGCACTACTCCGGCAACGCGGTCTGCGCGCCCTCGCGCTCGGTGCTCATGACGGGCCTCAGCCCGGGACACGCCCACGCGCGCGACAACCGTGACGTCGGCGACGGCGAGCAGACGCCCCTGCCGGCCGACGCGGTCACCGTGGCGCGCACGCTGAAGGACGCCGGCTACGCCACCGGAGCGTTCGGCAAATGGGGGCTCGGCGGATTCGGTTCCACCGGCAATCCGATGAAGCAGGGCTTCGACCGTTTCCTCGGCCTCTCCAGCCAATGGATCGCGCACAGCCAGTATCCGAAGGCGATCTGGGACGACGGACGCGAGGTCATGCTGGACAACGGCCCCGGGGGCGTCCCGGGACACGCGCGCTTCCCCGAGGGCGGCGATCCGAAGGACCCCGCCGCCTACGCGCCTTTCATCGGCAAGGACTTCCTGGGCGACCGGATGATCGCCGGCGCCGAGGCGTTCATCGCCCGCCACGCCAGGACGCCGTTCTTCCTCTACTACGCGTCCACCCTGCCCCACGTGTCCCTGCAGGTGCCCGAGGCCGACCTGCGCAAGTATGACGGCAAGTTCCCCGAGGACCCTCCCTTCACGCCCGCCAATCCGGGATCTTACGTGCCCAACCGCACGCCCCGCGCGACCTACGCCGCCATGATCACCCGGCTCGACACGGAGGTCGGACGCATCGTCGCCGCGCTGGAGAAGGCCGGCGTGGCGGACGACACGCTCATCGTGTTCAGCGCGGACAACGGCGCCACGCACGACGTCGGCGGGGTGGAGACCAAGTTCTTCGACTCCGTCGGCGGACTGCGCGGCCTCAAGGGTTCGCTGCATGAGGGCGGAGTCAGAGTGCCGACGGTGGTGCGCTGGCCCAAGGCCTGCCCGCCCGGACGACGCTCGGCGCGCGTCTCGGGCTTCGAGGACTGGCACGTGACCTTCGCCCAGGCCGCCGGAGCGAAGGCTCCGGAGCGTCTCGACGGCGAGAGCCTGCTGGGCGCCATCACGGGACAGGACGCGCCGCGCACGGGCCCGCTCTACCGCGAATTCGCCGGGTACGGCGCGCAACAGGCGATCTGGGACGGCAAGTGGAAGGCGGTCCGCACCGACATGCTGAAGGCGGCGCGTGCGGGCAAGCCGCTCCGGACCCAGCTCTATGACCTCGAGGCCGACCCGAACGAGACGGTCGACCTGGCCGAGAAGCACCCCGAGAAAGTGAAGGAGCTCGAGGCCAAGATGGCGGCGGCACGCACGCCGAACGCCGACTTCCCGCTGCCCGGAATCGACCCCCTCCCGCCCGAGAAGCCGAAGAAGGCCGCCAAGAAGCGCTGAGTCAGCCCCAGATCCGGGCGGCGAGCGGCAGCAGGAACGCCGCCACTCCGAGGCAGAGGAAGGACAGGCCGAGCTTGTCCTTCTTCCAGAAGAGCGCCGTGGACCAGGCGAGGATGGCGTCGAGCAAAGCGGCGATGAGCACCAGGACGCGCGGCGCCGCGAAGTCCTCCACGGCGAAGACCTGCAGGCCGAGCCCGAAGCCCGCCAGGGCGGCGCCGACGTAGATGAGCGACGTCCACACGGAGGATTTCATGCCGGAATCATCTTCGTCCGGCGGACGGGAGCAAGCCCCGACGCCCTCAGAGATCGTCCATCCCGGCACGGAGTTCGGCGGCCTTCTTCTTCACGGCCGCCTTCTCGGCGGGCTTCATGTTGGCGGCCTGCCGCACGGCCATGCCGATCCGCGGATTGTTGAGGAAACGGTCCTGATGCCTGAGCCAGAAGTCCCAATAAAGCGCGTTGAGCGGACAGGCCAGCGGACCGGTGCGGTCCTTCGGATCGTAGGCGCAGCCGGAGCAGTAGTCGGACATCTTGGACACGTAGCTGGCGGCGCAGCAGTAGGGCTTGCTCGCCAGGAAGCCGCCGTCGGCGTGCTGGCTCATGCCGATGACGTTCGGCAGTTCGACCCACTGGAACGCGTCGATGTAGACGCCGAGATACCAGCGTTCGACTTCGGCGGGATCGACGCCGGCGGTCAGGCAGAATGACCCGATGACCATCAGCCGCTGAATGTGGTGGGCATAGGCCGTCTCGAGCGACTGCCCGACGGAGTGGCGCATGCAGTTCATCCGCACCTTGCCGGTCCAGAACCACGCGGGCAGCGGGAGGGAGTGCCCCAGCCCGTTGGCGGAGGCGTAGGCGGGCATCTTGGCCCAATAGACGCCGCGCACATACTCGCGCCAGCCGATGATCTGCCGGACGAACCCCTCGGTGGCGGCGATCGGGTGCCGGGAGGGATTCCGGGCGTGGGCTTCGGCCGCGGCCCGCGCGACCTCGAGCGGGGAGAGCAGCTTGACGTTCAGGGCGAAGGAGAGACGTGAGTGGAAGAGACGGTCCGAGGACGTGTGCATCGCGTCCTCATAGTCGCCGAAATCCGGCAGGCCGCGCGTGATGAACGCCTTCAGCTGCGCCAGGGCCTCCTGACGGTCGACCGGCCAGGGAAAGTCCTGCGCCGAGGGACTGCCCATGGTCTTCACGCCCGCCGCTCGGACCTCCTCCCAGAGCGCCGAATGGTCGTGCGTGACGTCCCATGGCTTCGGCGCCGGAGGTTCGCCCTTCCAGGGTTTGCGGTTGTCGTGGTCGAAGTTCCACTTGCCGCCGAGCGGCGCCCCGTCGGCGTCCATCAGGAGGCGCGTGCGCACGCGCATGGCCCGGTAATAGGACTCCATGAGCCAGCGCTTGGCGTCCTTCTGGAAGTGCGCGGCCACTCCGCCCCGCGCGTCCAGGAAATGCTCGGAGCTCACGCAGGCGGATGGCAGTCCGCAGTCCTGCGCGAAGGCGCGCAGGTCCCGGTCCAGCCGCCACTCGTCGGGCTCCTGCCACTCGAAACGTTCCGCCCCGGTCTCCCGGAAGACCGTCCGCAGGTTATCGGCGAAGTTCTGGAGGTTGTCGTCGTCGCCGATGCGGAAGTAGCGCACCGCGTGGCCCGCCTTGCGCAGCTGCTGGGCCAGCCGGCGCATCCCCGCGAAGACCGCGATCACCTTCTGCGCGTGATGGACGACGTAGTCCGTCTCCGACCGCACCTCCATGAGCGCGTAGGTCACGGATGGGTCGACCCTGCCGAACCAGGAGTGCTCCGGGTTGAGCTGGTCGCCGAGGATGAGACGTACCGTCCGCGCCATCCCGGCAAGGGAGGACTAACCCGCCTCGAGGCAAGACGGCGGGCCTTTTGCCGACCTTCAACGTCCCGGGGTCCGGTCCGGATCGGTCTCCTGGCGCGTGGCGATGGGCACGTATCCGACCTCGAGTCCCTTGGGCGGCGTGACCAGCTGGGCCGGATCGAGGTCGGCCAGCTTGCCGACCGTCGGCGGGGCGAGATAGTCACGGTCCTTCGTCCAGGCGCGGTGCAGCTTCTCCACCCTGGCCTGCAGCGCCTCGCGCTCCTCCGCGGTCATGTCCGCGTTGAGCAACGCCGGCTGGTCGGCGAAACGGTACCAGTAGTAAGTGACCACGCTGCCGTCCCCGAGGAGCGCCCGGAAGGGGCCCGCCTTGGGGCCGGGCGTCTTCCAGGAAGACTGCGCGGCGGCGGAAGTCTGCCCGCCGACGGGCGTCTCCCGGGGCGGCTGCGGCTTCTCCTGCGGACGTTCGAAGCGCAGCGCGGCGAGGCCGGTGGCGGCGGGCACCTCGGACGGCCTGACCGGCGTCCACTGCCCGTTCTTGCCGCCGGGGCCGAAGCGGTAGTACTGCGGAAGCGTGACCAGTCCGCCCTCCCGTGTGACGAGGGCGTCGTTCCACTTGTAACCGTAGGTCGAGGGATCGGGTGAATGCGGCGTGGCGAACTCCTTCCAGGCGAGGCCCGGCTTCGCCTCCCGCTTGGTGCCCTGCTTGAAGATGCTCCAGGTCGAGCCGCCGTTCGGACGGAACTTCTGCAGAAATGAGCCCTGCGGACGGATTGCTCCGCTGACCGCGGGGCCGCCCTCGAACCAGGCCCTCACGCCGTCGTAAAGCGCGGTCCGGTCGTAGCAGGTCAGCCGGTGCAGCACGACCGTCGTGCCGTCGGCGCCGACCGGGAAGGACGTCGGCGCGACCCGCGCGTAGGTCCCGCCGCGGTCGTCCTTGGCCTGCGCGGCCGGGACGTACTGGGTCTCCATCTGGAAATGCTTGTTCGGATCCGAACCGCGCGAATCGAGCATCTGGCCGGCCACCTCCGGATTGCGGAGCGCGGACCGGGCCCAGAAATTGGGCGTGAAGAAGCAGACCGGACCCTTGAAGTTCGCGGAGTTCAGGAAGAGCGTCCAGCAGTTGTCACCGGTCGGCACGTCCTTGCCCTCCGTCTTCGTCTTTGGCCGGGCGAAGGGCATCGGCAGGTAGCCGTAGCCGAAGAGCTCGCCCTTGACGCCCTGCTTCAGGTTGAGGCCGTCGGGCGGGAACAGCAGCCAGGGAGTGAGCTGGGCGACCCCATAGAGCCCGCGCGGGTCCTCCCAGGTGCCGCGGCCGTAGGCGGGACCGTTGGCGATGTCGTGGAAGTTCACGCCGACTCCGCCCATGATGAACTTGGGCGTCTCGGTGGGGAAGCGGGTGTCGCGCCACCAGCCGAGGCCGCCCTCGATGTCATTGTAGAGGTCCTTGGGCTTCTTGCCCTCCTCGTACTGCGGATGCATCCAGGTGCCGAACAGTCCCGTCTGGAAGCGGTGCCCGGGATAGCGGTCGAGCAGCGGCCAGGCCGCGGCGTAGATCGAGAAGCCGGCGTTGTAGCTCTCGGGCACGCGCTCGGTCGGGACGAGCAGGTAGCCGGCCATGTCGACCTTCTCAGGGGCGGCGGAAAGGGAGCTCCCGAGGAGCAAGGCGGAGAGCAGCGCGGGGAATCGCATGCCTCTCCCTAGTCCACTGACGGGCGGGTGGACAGCACCGATTCCTCGCTCAGCGGGGACCGCCGCGGCGACGGGAGCCCGGGTGGCCGTAGGGCCGGTAATCGCCCTGCGCGGCGCGGCGTCCGCCGAAGCGACCCCCCTGCGGACCGTGGTCCCCGTGGCCGCCGCGCTGGCCGCGCCGCTCCATGCGACGTTCGCCGTCCTGCGGCTCGGGAGCGCGGGCCGGCGCCTGCTGCGAGTAGTCGAAGCCGGGCAGGCGGCCGCAGTGCAGATGCTTGCCCACGATGCGCTCCAGCCGGCGCAGCTCGCCCAGGTCCTCGCCGGTGACGAAGGTGATGGCGGTGCCGGTGGCCTCGGCCCGCCCGGTCCGGCCGATGCGGTGCACGTAGTCCTCCAGCTGGTCCGGGAAGTCGAAGTTCACCACGTGGGAGATGCCGTCGACGTCAATGCCGCGCGAGGCGATGTCCGTGGCGACGAGCACGCGGATCTCGCCGTTCTTGAAGGCCTGCAGCGCACGCTGGCGCTGCCCCTGGGAACGGTTGGCATGGATGGCGGCGGCCTGCACCCCGTGGGCGGCGAGCTTGCGGCAGATGCGGTCCGCGCCGTGCTTGGTGCGCGAGAAGACCAGCACCATGCGCATCGACTCGTCGCCGAGCAGGTGATGCAGCATGGCCTGCTTGAGGGCCCCGGGGCATTCGTAGAGCTTCTGCGTCACGGTCTCCGCGGGATTGGAACGCCGTCCGACCTCGATCAGCTTGGGCGAGCGCTGGAACTGTTGGGTCAGGGCCTCGATCTCGCGCGAGAGCGTCGCGGAGAACATCAGCGTCTGCCGCGAGGCGGGCAGCGAGCGCACGATGCGCTGGATCGCGGGCAGGAAGCCCATGTCCAGCATGCGGTCCGCCTCGTCCAGGACCAGGCATTCGACCGCGGAGAAGTCGCCGTGCCCCTGCCCTCCCAGGTCCAGCAGGCGTCCCGGAGTGGCGATGAGGACGTCGCAGCCGGCGCGGAGCGCGGCGATCTGGGGACGTTCCCCGACCCCGCCGTAGACGGTGGCGACCGCGAGGCGCGCGTGGCGGGAGTAGGCCGAGACATTCTCGGCGATCTGCACCACCAGCTCACGGGTGGGGGCGAGGATCAGGCAGCGCACCCGGCCGCGCTGGGCGCCCGACTTGGCGCGCAGGAGCCGGGTCAGGATCGGAAGGGTGAACGCGGCGGTCTTGCCCGTGCCCGTCTGGGCGATGCCGATGACGTCGGAGCCCTCGAGCACGGGCGGGATGGCCGCCTTCTGGATGGGGGTCGGCTCCGTGTATCCCTGTTCGGCGACGGCCTTCAGGATGGCGGCGTCGAGGCCGAGCGAATCAAATGACATCGCCGCACGGTGAGCGGGGCGCGGCGAAAGGGCGAGAGAAATAGGGGCTGACGCCGGCGGAGCCGTGACCGCAGAAAGGGCATCCCAGGCCTTGCGCCTCGGCCTGGCGACGTTAGGAACAAAGCACCCCGCCATGAGCAAGCAAACCTCGGAAGGATGGAGCTCTAAACTCGGCGTCATCATGGCGGTCGCCGGCAGCGCGGTCGGGCTGGGCAACTTCCTTCGCTTCCCCGGACTCGTGGCGGACAAGGAGACCGGCGGCGGCGCCTTCCTCATCGCCTACTTCATCTCGCTGCTGATCGTCGGACTTCCGGTCTGCTGGATTGAGTGGACGCTCGGCCGTTTCGGCGGGTCCAAGGGCTTCAACTCCTCCCCCGGCATCTTCCACGCGGTGCTCGCGCGCCCCTGGGGCAAGTATCTCGGCCTCCTCGGCTTCATCGTGCCCGTCGGCGTCTACTTCTACTACGTCGTGATCGAGTCCTGGTGCCTCGGGTACGCCTGGACGAGCTTCACCGGCGGACTCGACCTGGGCAGGGACGCCGCCGCCTACGCCGCTCACTTCAATGCTTTCACCGGGATGAAGGGGGACGGCTCGATCCTCGGGCTCAACGGACCCTTCGTCTTCTTCATCGGCGTCTTCGTGCTCAATTTCGTCATCATCTACCGTGGACTCTCCAAGGGCATCGAGTTCATCTGCAACTGGGGCATGCCGCTGCTCATCCTCATCGCCCTCGTCCTGCTCGCCCGCGTACTGACCCTCGGGACGCCCGACCCCGCGAAGCCCGAGCTCAGCGTCTGGAACGGCCTCGGCTACATGTGGAACCCCGATGACGTGCTGGGCGGCCTCGCCAAGCCGGCCGTCTGGCTCAAGGCCTCCTCGCAGGTGTTCTTCACCCTGTCGGTGGGCTTCGGCGTCATCATCAGCTACGCCAGCTACTTGAAGCGCGACGACGACGTCGTGCTGAGCGGCCTGACCGCGACCTCGGCCAACGAATTCTGCGAAGTCGGACTCGGCGGGATGATCACCGTGCCGGCGGCCTACGCCTTCCTCGGGGCCTCCGCCGTCGCGGGCGGAACCTTCGCCCTGGGCTTCAACGTGCTGCCCCAGGTCTTCGCGGGCATGCCCTACGGCCACCTCTTCGGCGGGCTATTCTTCACCCTGCTCTTCATCGCGGCGATCACCTCTTCGCTCTCCATGCTGCAGCCCGGCATCGCCTTCCTGGAGGAGGGGCTCGGACTGGACCGGCGGGGCTCGGTGACCTTCCTCGGTCTGGTCACCGCCGTGGGCTGCACGCTGGTGATGTGGTTCAGCAAGGACCTCAAGGCGCTTGAGACAGTCGACTTCTGGATCGGCGACGTCGGCATCTTCCTGCAGGGCACCATCCTCGTCTACGTGTTCAACCTGGGCTTCGGCTTCGAGCGCGGCTGGACCGAGGCCCACCGCGGCGCCGAGGTCGGCATCCCTGGCCTGTTCCGGCCGATCATCCGCTGGATCGCCCCGGTCTACCTCACCGGCATCTTCCTGATGTTCATGCTCAAGAACGTCGCGGGCTGGAACCTGTCCTTCACCGAACCGCGCTTCACGCCGACCGGTCAGGTGCTCGACCTCGTCGGCGGCCCGGGCCGTGAGGCCAGCGGCGTGGCGCAACTGACGGCGGTTTTCCTCGTTGTCTTCGTCGCCTTCACCGTCCTCCTCATCCGCCGCGCCGGCGAACGCTGGAGCCAACGCTGACCTTTCCCCATGACTCCCGCCGGCCTGGCCTTCATGCTCATCTCCGTGGGCGCCGTGACGCTCCTGTTCGTCTGGTGCCTTTACAAGGTGCTCTCCGGAAAGAAATCGCCCGAGCACCTGGCCCACGTGGAGCCGATATCGGAGAAAGACCTCGAAAAGCGCTGATTTGGGCGCCCCAGTCCTGAAAATAAAACGGGACGGACCTTGACTCATCACTCGACGCGGGGAAACTGAGACCCGCTGGCAGCAATGCCGGTGCGGCCACTGATCCGGCCGCTTGAGACTCGGTAGACCGCCTCCCTCAGAAAGGACGCGAAAGTCGCGAGGGCGACTTACGGAAGCGGGCGATGGCCCATCCGTCTTACGACCCCAGAGTGCCAGTAGCGGCACTCTGGAACC
>JACCDT010972013.1_pt1 | contig 35823 bp, 34 predicted proteins | sample 7446291 | NCBI WGS metagenome assembly JACCDT01 (sample SAMN15323446, study PRJNA562643) | freshwater metagenome | isolation source: river surface water | place: USA:Blue River Watershed | collected 2017-08-17
ATATATAATATCAGAGTTTTGAAATAGAAAGATTAAATATGTTAGAATGTATTTATGAACAAAGAAAAATTGCCAATTATTGTGGGGCTTGCATTACCAATATTTTTTATCGTTTTTGTTGCGATATGGATTTCAGTGAGAACTTCATCTGTACAACCTCAATCTGATTTCATCTATGCTATTTCAAACGAAACTTCACCTGCAAAATATGGAATTTTATATAAAAATAATTACGTAGTTGAAAATTCAAAAGTCGTCCTTAGCCCTGTGAATTATAGTAAAGAAGAAATTTTGAATTATGAGATGCGCGACGCAAGGGATTTGTATATGTATGATGTAAAGAACGATGTAAATAAAAAGATTACACTTGATGAAGCTCAAAAATATTTTGTCTATGATGACGAATATTCTGTGGATGGATACAATGTGAATTTCGAATATGGAAACGGGGGTATTTTTGAAGTTTTTGGAAACAATCACGATAATTCTGGGTATTTCGTGACAAAAATGAATAGTGGGGCGAAACGAAAATTAAATATTCCACTGAAAAATAGCTATTGGAATGGTGGTTTTGAATTTATTGGCTGGATAAAATAAATATATGGAAAAACAACAATTAATTAATTTAGTGAAGGAACAAGTTATGGCCGGACAAATTTCAAAATCAGAAATGATGGCGATTTTTTCAGAGGGAGATGGACAAGGTACAAGAAATGTCTCTAATATATTCTATTTCATCGGCGCAGTTATCGTAATAATCGGAGTGCTGATTTTGACAGTCCAAAATTGGAATGATATCGGATCGTTCGGTAGAATTTTGGTGACAATCGGTGTGGCCCTCGTTGCATATGTTTCGGCATATATGACTCGCGCGAAAAACGCTTTATCGCAAATTATGTTTGCTGTCTCTGCCGTGCTTGCGCCGATTGGAGCATTCGTTTTGGCAAATGAAATGGATATCAAAATTAATCTCGAAACTAATCTAGTTATCTCGGCAATTTTGTTTGTAATATTTTTTGCTTCAAAATTAATTGTCAAAAAAGAAATTCTGACAGTCGCGTCGGTGGTATTCGGAACTTGGGCATATTATTCTGCGATATTAAAATTGTTTGGAGGAGGTGTTGTGGACGCAGAAATAATGAAATGGGCGACAGTGTTTTTGGGTATCTCATATCTATCGCTCGGCATAAACAAGATGAAAACTCTCGGGCGAAAAAATATTATCTCGAGTCTTCTCTATGGATTTGGAACATTTGCGATTATGATGCCTGTCATCACAATGGATGGAGCTTTCAATTTGATTTTCTTCGCTGTAGTCTTTGCCGGATTCTACGGAAGCATTTTCCTAAAGAGTCGAACAATGCTTGCACTTAGCGCACTATTTCTAATGGCACATTTGGTCAAGCTCACCGGCGAATATTTCGCAGATTCAATCGGTTGGCCAGTGGCTCTCATTTTCCTTGGCTTTGTTGTGATTGGGGTGGGGTATTTTACACTCGAGTTGAATAGAAAATATTTTAGGAAGTAAAACTTATCTAAGATGCAAGTTGACTTTTATTTAATTTGGTGATAATAAAATATAGAAACTGTACACGTATTTTTACACCAAAACTTAAGAGGAGACGTCATGCCAAATGAACTCACCTATCTGATTATTGAAGCAATGCAGCAGGCGGCGAGCAAAAATTCAGGTAATACTCCCGAAGGGATTTGGATCGTGGTTCTCTTGTTGTTTATGGTCTTGCTGGCAAGTAATTCCTACCTTTTGTTTGGTTACCACAAATGGATGACTAATTTGTACGATGAATACTTGAGTAAAAAGCGGTAATCAAAATTTGCTTTTCAAACTTGACGCCCGGCTAACACCCGTGGCGTCTTTTTTATACCCAAATAAAACCAGTTGACAACCAGCCCAATATAGTCTATTATATCTACCAATAACTATTTCTCTTTGGTTTTAACCTTATTTCTAAGTGTTTTTGAAACTCGATGAGACGACTGATTGTTTACTTTAATACTAAATCAGACGAGTTATCAAGGCATTAGGCCTTTAATAAACATAAAAAATGCAAACAAATAGAGCTTCTCATGGAAGCGGTTTTAATAGAAATTCATCAGGAAGTCACTCTCGACCACATCGCGGAGCTGGTTTTCGATCGCGTTCATCCGGTGGCAGAGTTTCAACTACAAGAAATTTTCGAGCAGGAGCAACTTCAACACATGGACATTCATCAACAGTAGGACACAGTCACGCGCGACCACATGTTGCGGGTACTTCAACAACTACACATCACAGTCGACAACACACATCGACCGCGAATTCATCATACGCAGGTTCACGACCATCACACGGACCGAGCCGATTTTCTAGCTCACGCCCAGGCACGCGTTCAGGCGGATATCATCGAGGCGGATCTTCTAACAGAGGACGCGGAGGATTCGGCGGCGGACGAAACAAAAAATCAGGACGCGGAGAGCGAATTGATGTTTCAAAATTCATAAACAAGGCAGTTGAAACTTTGACTGTTGAAAAATTCGTACCCGAGCACAAATTTGTAGATTTTCTAGTTGAACAGAAAGTCAAAGACTCGATCACAACTAAAGGATATGTCACACCAACTCCAATTCAGGACAAAACAATCCCACACATTTTGAAGGGTGCTGATGTCGTTGGAATTGCAAACACTGGAACAGGAAAAACCGGAGCTTTTTTGATTCCTTTAATTAACAAAATTGTTTTGAATTCACGAGAGCAAGTTCTCATCGTAGTTCCAACTCGCGAATTGGCAATTCAAATCGAAGACGAATTGCGAGGCTTCACACGAGGAATGAATATTCATTCTGTCGTTTGTGTCGGTGGTATGTCAATCGGAAAACAAATTTCTCAGTTGCACCGTTTCCATCATTTCATTATCGGAACACCAGGACGATTGAAGGATTTGATCAATCGCAGAAAAATTAATTTGTCGAACTTTAAAAATGTTGTGCTCGACGAAGCTGATCGAATGCTCGACATGGGATTCATCGACGATATGCGATATGTCATGGGTCTAATGTCAAAGGATAGACAAACTCTTTTCTTCTCGGCAACAATGTCATCTGAAATTCAGAAATTGATTGGGGAATTTTTGAAGAACCCAATCTCTATTTCTGTGAAAACTGGCGACACTTCAAAAAATGTTGATCAGGATGTTGTGCGATTTAATTCAAAAGAAGACAAGATGGATTTATTGCACAATCTTTTGATACAGCCAGACTTTGAAAAAGTTATTATTTTCGGTCGTACAAAACGCGGCGTAGAAAATCTTTCACGAGATTTGATTAAAAGAGGATTCCGTGCCGAATCAATTCACGGTGATAAAAATCACAGCAAACGACAGCGCGCTCTGCAATCATTCAAGGAACACCGAGCAAAAATTCTTGTCGCGACCGATGTCGCAGCGCGAGGACTCGATATACCAAATGTCTCTCATGTGATAAACTTCGATGTCCCTGAAACTTATGACGATTATGTTCACCGAATTGGACGAACAGGTCGTGGAGATAAAAAAGGTAAAGCATTAACATTCGTAAACAGATAAAAATATGGAAATCAGAAATATTGCAATCATCGCGCACGTTGACCACGGAAAGACAACTTTGACCGATGCCATTTTAAAACAAACTGGCATGGTTCACGAGGACGTCTCTATGGACTCTAACACTCTCGAAAAAGAGCGCGGTATTACCATTTACGCAAAAAATACTTCTGTATTTTACAAAGGAACAAAAATTAATATTCTCGATACACCAGGTCACGCCGATTTCGGTTCCGAGGTTGAGCGAGTTTTACGTTCAATCGATTCTGTTTTGTTGATTGTTGATGCTTCTGAAGGTCCGATGCCACAGACAAAATTCGTTTTGAAGAAGTCTCTCGAGCTCGGTCTAAAGCCAATTTTGATTTTGAATAAAATTGATAAGCCTGGAGCAGATGTCAAAAAGGCTCACGATGCAGTTTTCGAATTGTTCTTCGAGCTCGGGGCAACAGAAGAGCAGTTGAATTTCGAAACTCTTTACGCTATCGGCCGACAAGGAATGGCAAAAAGAAAAATGGAGGATGAATCAAAAGATCTCACTCCGCTTCTAGATTTCATTTTGGAAAAAGTTCCGCTTGCTTCAGATGAAAATATGGCGAAGAAAGAATTGAAGGCTCAGGTTTTCAATCTCGCATTCGACAACTTCCTCGGTCGTATGGGTATTTGCCGAATCTATTCTGGCGTTATGAAAGCCGGACAAACTTTACATGTCAAAAATCACGAAGGAAAAACTTTCTCAGGAAAAATTACAAAATTGATTACATTCGAAGGCCTCGAGAGAAAAGAGGTTACGGAGGCAGCAACTGGAGACATTGTCATGATCGCCGGATTTCCAGAAATTTACATTGGGCAGACATTGCTTGATAATCCAGATGGTGAAGCCTTGCCACCAATTCATGTCGACGAACCAACTATGTCTTTGAATATGTTGGTCAACGATTCTCCATTCGGAGGAAAAGTTGGAAAGCTCGTTACTTCACGACAAATTCGTGAACGCCTCGAAAAAGAATTGGAGGTGAACGTTGGTTTGAAAGTGGACTTCAGCCCCGGATCATATTTCAAAGTCTATGGTCGCGGAGAATTGCACCTCGCGATTTTGATTGAATACATGCGTCGCGAAGGTTTCGAATTGGCCGTCACATTGCCCGAAGTTATTGTCAAAGATATCGACGGTGTGAAATCTGAACCTTTCGAAGAAGTGAATGTTTTGGTTCCAGAAGAATTCGCCGGAATCGTCATCGAAAAAATCGGAAACAGAAAGGGTGTCATGATGCATATGGAAAAAATCCATAGCCAAAATAAAATTACTTTCCTTGTTCCAACTCGCGGTCTAATCGGATATCGAAACGAATTCGTGGTTGATACAAAAGGTGAGGGAATTATGACTAGCGTGTTCCATGCCTTCATGCCTTATGCCGGAGAAATAAATAAAACTGAATACGGCTCAATGATTTCTATGGCGACAGGAAAAGCTCTCGCATTTTCACTCGACAACTTGCAGAATCGCGGAGTGCTTTATATTTCTCCAACAGATCAGGTTTATGAAGGAATGGTCATCGGCTACACTTCAAAAGGTGACGACATGGTTGTAAACCCAACAAAGGGAAAGCAACTCACAAACATGCGTGCTTCAGGTTCTGACGGTGTCATTCAATTGGTGCCACCATTCGATTTGACTCTCGAGAAAGCCATGGGAATGATGCGCGACGATGAATATTTGGAAGTCACTCCAGAAACTGTTCGCCTACGAAAGAAATTGTTGAAAGAAACTGATAGAAAGAAGGAAGGAAGGGTCTAATTCCAATCTCTAGTATTTTCGGAAAATTTCCCGTACCGAATTTCTGCAATTCTTTTTCTTGTCGCACTTGAAAGCTCGGGTAGATGATCAACTTCAAACCAGCCGCTTTTTTGTATCTCAACCTCGTCTAATAAACGCCGCTTTGTTTCGTGCTTGAAAAAATTTTCAGCCACAAAAACCGTCACTGTATCATCTTTGCCTTTTGAATTATTTGCATATTCCCCCAACTTTACAATTGGCTCACTGATCGAATATGAGGTTTCTTCCATGACCTCGCGAATCGCAGCCGCCTCCACCGTTTCATTTTTCTGAATTCCGCCACCCGGGAAAACCCAAAAATCATCGTACGGATGTTTGACGAGGAAAATCTCGTTGTGTCTTTTTAATATCACACGCACACCACGGGTTTTTATTTTGAGAATTCGGTATATGATGAATTTTCTCAACCATTTAATTGTCTGCCAAAAGATTTTCACTGTGCCATCATTATATCGCGCACTTTGTAAATATCACCAGCTCCAATTGTTGTAACAACGGATTCGGAATCAAATTTTTCAGAAATATAATCGCTAATTCTGTGAAAGTCGTTAATAATTTTCACCGGTTTTTTGGAGAACTTCGAAATTGAATTCAACATATCTATTGTCAAAATACTTTTCTTGTCTTCCTCGGTATCGTTAAGGGCCGGCAATATTTCAGTAATTATGACTTCATCTGCCAGATTGAAAGCCTCACCGTATTCGCGAATGAAATTTTTCATTAAATTGAACTGGCGAGGTTGGAAAACCGCGCAAACTTTCTTGTTTGGGTAGAATTGTCGAATACTTTTCATCAAATCTTTTACCTGAGATGGGTGATGTGCAAAATCGTCCACGAATATCTGGCCAGATGGTGCCGTTTTGATCTCGAATCTGCGCCCGACGCCGGTAAAGTTGTGGGCCGTTTCCAGAATGCCCTTGAGCGGAATTCTAAAATGATGCATAAATGCGATACAAGCAGCAAAATTCATAACGTTGTATTCACCGGGAATATTAATTCGCAAATCTTTAACCAATAATTTCCCATCGAATTTTACGGAGAAAATAGAACCATTTTTCTCTTTTCTCATATTTACAACTCGATATGTGCAACCTCTGCTTCTGCCAAAAAACACAACTGGACATTTTGCCTCGGCAGTAACCAGACGGCATTTTTCACTGTCTCCATTCGTAAATATTACTGCGCTCTTTTTGTGTTGATTAAAGAAGAATTTGAAAGAGTCGAGCATCTCGTTCTCGTCTTTGTAATATTCGAGGTGGCTTTTTTCTACTGAGGTTAATATCGAAGCATTAGCAATCAAATCATGAAATGACCTGTCGAATTCACACGCCTCGATAATAGTGTAGTTGGAATTGCCGAGGTGATTGTATCCTGCAAATTCTTTGGCATATGCACCACCAAAAATCGTTGCGTCTACCCCAGAGCTAATCGCAGACAATCCGAGCAGGGCAGTCGTGGTGCTTTTGCCGTGACTTCCAGCAACGCAAATTCTAAAATCATTGCGCGTCAACATTCCTAAAAATCGCGAGCGCTTCATTGTCAGAATATTTAATCTTTCTGCCTCAATAATTTCCGGGGCGTCTTTTGCTAATGAAGTGTACACAACAATATCAATGTCTTTGTTAATATTTTGGGCCGAATGTGAATAATAAATTTTGGCTCCACTTGCCTCGAGTGCCGCTGTCTCGTTTTTGGAAATAGTATCGACACCAGAGACGTGGTAACCCTTTTCTAAACAAATTTTTGCAATGCCGTTGAGGCCCTTGCCACCAATACCAACGAAAAATATATTTGTGAACATGTCGGACATTATACTGATGCGACCTAAAATTCCCATAAAGAAGTTCTAAAGAAATTCTAAAGTTTTTGCTTTACTTTTATAAATGAAGTAGTTTAATAGGACGGTGATAAAAATTTGGAAAAAAGTTGGGCAAACCCCATTTCAATTATTAGAACAAGTTAGGCGAGATAATCCTGAATTGGCACAGGAAATTTTGTCATATGCGGGCAGATTGGATCCAATGGCTGAGGGCGAGATGATCATTCTGGTCGGCAAAGAGGAGAATGCGAACAGAAAAAAATATCTTAATTTGGACAAACAATACGAGGCCGATATTCTATTTGGATTCAAAACTGACACATACGATTTGCTTGGCCTTGTTACAGATTTCTGTGGGCAAGATGTTTTGGTCGATAGTTTCTTTGTAAAGCACAAGACAAAAATCAATTCAATTTTGCGCGGTTTTTTGAAAAAGAAAACTCAAAAATATCCTCCATATTCATCTAAAACGGTTGGTGGAACCCCACTGTTTGAATGGATGCGCGCAGGTAAAATCTCAGAGATTAAAATTCCGAGCAGAAAAATCGCTGTGCGCAAATTCGAGGTTCTTTCGGTCGATTTCATTTCCGCTCTCGAATTGTGGGAGTATATCGAAGAAAATGTTACGGCAGTAATTGGTGATTTTCGCCAGGATCAGATTATGGAAAAGTGGGCCGAAATGTTAGCACAGAAACACAATTTCTTTTTTCCCGTGGCGAGAGTTTCCTTTACCGTTTCTTCAGGGACATATATTCGCGGACTCGCAGATGAGCTAGGTGAAAAATTGGATGTGCCGGCATGTTTGATGAAGCTGAAGAGAAATAAAATTTATTTAGATAATGTATAATAATTGGAATATGAAAACAGACAGTATTGCAATCGTGGGGTTTGGAGTGACGGGGAAATCTGCTGCCGAATATTTCTCTAAAATAGGCGCAAAAAATATCCATGTTTTTGACAATCAGCCAGAAAGCAAATTTGATGCTGCGCTTATCGCCAGTCACAAGAAAAATGGCATTATTTTTCACTTCGAAACAAATGAGGCAGAAGACATAAAAATGTTTGATTTGGTAATGGCGAGCCCAGGATGTCCTCTGACGGCTCCAATCATTCGTGATGCAATTGAAAACAAAATCCCTGTGTATAACGATGTCTCATACTTCATCAATTTCTGGCATCAAATTGGGCCTACTGTGGGCATTACAGGGTCAAATGGCAAGAGTACCACGGTTTCTTTGCTTCATTATGTGCTGAATAAAATTGGCAGGGAAAATATTTTGGTGGGTAATATCGGTAATTCGCCACTTCCAGAATTGCTCGAAAAACATTCGCCCGGAGCTATCGCAATTTTTGAACTCTCGAGCTATCAGCTAGAGCTTTTCCAGCCAGACAATTACGCCGACATCGCAGTCATTATGAATCTCACCGAAAATCATTTGGATAGATATGACGGCAAAATGGAATTGTATGCCGAGGCAAAAATGCGGATTGCGAATCCCAACAAAACGGATTTGATTTTGGTGGCCGATGATCCTGGAACACAGAAATATATTTTGCCAAAGGTAAATAAAAAACAGGTTACCGCGATTTCACTTTCAAATTTATCAGCCGAAGCCGAATCGTTGGCCGATCCCGAGACTCGAAATTTGAAGGGTGAGCATAATTTGTATAACATCGCTATCGTAATTGAAGTTCTAAAGAAATTGAATATTTCGATAGATGATAAAGTCATCGATTCAATCAGAGAATATTCTGGACTAGAACACAGACTTGAATTTGTTCGAGAATTAGATGGGGTCAAATACATTAATGATTCCAAATCGACTAGTGTAGATTCTATGCGTGTGGCTTTGGAGGCACATGGAGCTGACAAAAATATCATTTTAATTGCCGGTGGTTCTGACAAGGGAGGAAGCTTCATGCCTTTATCAGATTATTTCAACAAAAGCGTAAAGTTTGTCGTGATCACTACCGGTTATGATTCGACCGTTGAGAAAGTTCAAGCCGTTGCTGAGAAAAACAATATCGAAACTGTTTTGGCTGATAGTTTGGGTGATGCTGTTAAGTTGGCGAGAGGGCGGGCGACATCTGGCGACACCGTTTTGCTTTCTCCTGGTGGCGGGCACGTGCTTCACATGGAAAATTTCGAGGTGGTTGGTAGGGCCTTTAAAAATGAGGTTAACAAACTTTCATAAAATATGAAAACATATCTTTCAGCAAAAATTCACAAGGCAACTGTGACTGAGGCAAATTTGAATTATGTGGGCAGTATTACAATCGATCGCGATTTGATGGATATGGTCGGTTTGGAAGTTCACGAAAAAGTGATGGTTGTTAGTAATACTAGTGGTGCGCGACTTGAGACTTACGTCATCGAGGGGCCACGTGGAAGTGGTGTGATTTGTATGAATGGTGCAGCGGCGCATCTGATTAAAAAGGGTGAAGAAATAATCATCATAAGTTTTGAGACAGCAGATCAACCTGTCGAGGCGCGACAGATCTTCGTTAATTCAGAGAACCGATTTGTGAAGTATTTGTAATTGACACTATTATACCATTGTATATACTTTGGTATATGAACACAAAAACTATTTTAAACATTAAATTAGACAAAAAAATCAAGGCAGACGCGCAACGCGTTTCCAAAGAACTCGGTCTACCGCTCGGGACCGCGATTAATGCTTTCCTAAAACAATTTATTCGCGAGAGGGAAATCGTGCTTTCTTCTAATGAATTCATGCCGTCAGAATATTTGCAGGAGGTAATTGCAGAGGCCGAAAAAGAATATTTACGCGGAGATGTTTCAGGCCCATTCGACGAGAAGAAAATCATCACTCACTTAAAATCTCTTTAGAATATGCGATATGTCACTTCAAAGAGATTCAATAAAAATTTTTCGAAACTTTCAAAACCGGTTAAATCTCGAGCGATAAAACAATTCGAAGTCTTCACCCAAGACCCAATGAGCCCTGCTTTGAACAATCACAGATTGCACGGAAAATGGGCTAAATATAGAAGCATAAATGTTACGGGGGATATCAGAGCAATCTACGTTTTGGAGGATGGTATAACTAGATTTATTGATATTGGATCACACAGTAAACTTTACAAATAATTGGCGTTGGCTCTAAGTTTTGGCCCGTGTTAGAATATCTTCATAATGGAAAAAGAATACAAAAAACGCATTTCAAGTTGGAATTATGGCGGACCAAACTGGAAATTGAGTCGATCAAAAATCGCCCTCTTCATGGAATGTCCACGCTGTTTTTATTTGGACAATAAATTGGGTGTGCGACGTCCCTCGATGCCGCCTTTCAATATTAATAACGCGGTTGATACACTACTGAAGAAAGAATTCGATATCTATAGAAAAAGCAAAACTCCACATCCTATAATGTCGCAACATAAAATTCAGGCCATTCCATTTTCTCATCCCGAATTAGATCAGTGGCGCGAAAATTTCGTTGGAGTTCAATTCGTGCACGAACCGACCGGCATGACAATTTCCGGTGCAGTGGATGATTTGTGGGTCAATGAAAAGGGCGAGCTAATCATCGTCGACTACAAAGCCACCAGCAAGGAGGAGGAAATTACTTTCGACGACGCGTGGAAGGATGGCTACAAACGACAAATGGAAATCTATCAGTGGCTCTTGCGTCAAAAGGGTTTTGAAGTTTCCGAGACCGGATATTTCGTTTATGCAAACGCTCTTGTGAACCGCGACAAATTCGAAGCGAGATTGGACTTCGAAATGACTTTGCATGAATATGTCGGCAAGCCAGAATGGGTGGAGCCAACAATTTTTAAAATCAAAGAAGTGCTGGATTCTGGCAAAATTCCTGCAAAGAGTGCTGGATGTGAACATTGTGCGTATTGTGCGATGAGGGAGGGGGAGGAGAGGTAGAGGCTTGAAGTTTTTGGAAATAAAAAAGCCCCGGGACGAATCCCAGGGCTGTGCTGCGACGACCATTGCGGCTCATTTCTTCTCCTTGAGCTTGGCGATGGCGTAATCCACCATGAGGATGGATACACTTGCAAAAAAGTACATTGCGGACGCGAGAAACACTATTCTGATCGGGAAGTCCTTTGGGTTTGCAAACACAGCGCCTCCTAATGCAATCCCACCAAGAAACGAACCAAACGTAATGTTCTTTGTCATTTATAGCCTCCTTTCAAGAGGTTGTGACGAAGTCCATCTTCATCAACTTACATATTATAGCATACCTATATAATATGTCAAGCACAGAAAAACTTCAATTTTCAACACTCGAACATGCTACAATATTTCAATATGAAATCAGAAAATACTTTAAATTCGCCCAAACCAATCTCTCTAGTAATTTTCGGCGGAACAGGCGACCTCGCGCAAAACAAGATTTTTCTTGCTCTCTTAGATTTACAAAACAAAAATCTCATCCAAGAATCACCGACTGTCATTGGTTTTTCTCGCAAAAATCTCTCCAACGAGGAGTATCGAAAATTCGCTGCACAGGCAATGCTCGCAAAGCGACCAGAAATCAACCCAGCGACGCTCGAAAAATTCTTGAAGAATTTCCACTACGTCCAGGGCGACATAAACACAGCAGAGAGCTATACAAGATTGCATGAATATATTTTGAAACTCGACACTGATGCCGGCGTTTGCTCCAACAAATTATTCTATCTCGCCGTCCCACCACATTTATACGAGCCGGTTTTCATAAACATCGACAAAGCCAACATGGTTAAACCTTGCACAAAATCCGGAGATGGAACATGGACTCGTGTCTTGGTTGAGAAGCCTTTCGGAAGCGACCCGGCTGGAGCAATTCGTCTCGACAAAATGCTCGGCAAATTATTCGACGAAGATCAGATTTTCAGAATTGATCACTATCTCGCGAAGGAAGCTTTACAAAACATCATTTCATTTAGATTCGCCAACCCGATTTTCGGACCAATCTGGAATCGCGATTTGATAGAGAGAGTTGAAATTAAATTGTTCGAGAAAAACGATGTCTCAACGCGCGGTGCCTTCTATGATCCAATTGGTGCAATTCGCGATGTTGGACAAAATCACATTTTGCAAATGCTTGCGCTCGTGGCAATGGAGGATCCGGGGGGAATTACTTCCGCTAAAATCCGCACTGCTCGCGAAAAAGTTTTGAAGGATGTTGCGCCGTTCTCTCGCAAGCCCGAGGAATTTTTGCATGTCGCGCAATATGCAGGATATCAAAACGAAATCGGCGTCGCGCCCGATTCAAAAACCGAAACATATTTTCAACTGAAACTCGGTGTGAAAAACAGACGATGGCGAGGGGTGCCTTTCGTTGTTTCGTCCGGCAAAGCTTTATCAAAAAATTTGGTGCAGATAAAAATAATTTTCCGCGAGAAAGAGAGCGCGGTTTGCCCAGTCGACGACATCTGCCACTACGGAAACACCATCACAATCAATGTTCAGCCGGAGGAAAATATCTCGGTGACTTTCTGGAAAAAGAAACCGGGCCTGGCATTCGGATTAGAAGAAAAAACTTTGTCATTCAATTATGATTCCGCTTCGCCACTAACCGACGCCTATGAGAAAGTTCTCTTCGACTGCATCTCTGGCGACCAGACATTGTTCGCGAGCACGAAGGAGGTCGCGATTCAGTGGGAGTTGATTTCTAAAATTATGGAACAAGCTAAAAAGGTGGAGTTGAAGAAGTATGAGAGGGGAAGTGAGGGGGAGAATATCGCCTAAATACGAGGTTTTTCAAGTGCTTGACATAACTGTCAAATATGATATACTACTGAAGTAGTTATAGTTCTTTAAAATACTACTTGCAAAACGTAGTCATAGCCAAAAACTGCTGAAAATTCGGCATTTTCTGGCTGTGACTACAAAAAGTCATGGTTTAACGTCACATCGTCCATATTGGACACAGTGACAAATCAGGAGAAGAAAATGAATGAACTCATGATGGATGTGGGTCTCGCGAATGAAATCAAGCTCGCCGGACGTCGCGCAGGCGCAACCGCCGAAGACTTCAAGGTTTTGGCAGAGGGAGACAATCTCGCAAAGATTCTTCCGGTGCTGCGTGGTCTCGCCGAGGTCACGATGCGCAAGCTCGTGGTCGACGGTGACGCAGATCCGTTCTGCCCGCCCAACTGGAAGGTCGAGTCCCATCACAAGATGGGTCAGATCGAATTCGACCCCAGCAAGATCGAACTCTGGCTGGCCGAAGGACAGAAGAACGGGTGGCTGAATGGAAAGGTTCTTCGTAAGGAGATTGAAAAGCTTGATGGTGTGATGAACGCCAACATGCTGGACGACCTCCTGAAGAACCCTCACCTCATTCCGGAATCCTGGAAGGGGAAGACTGTGTTCTTTTGGGGCACGATCTACCGCGCTGACAACGGTTACCTCTACGTCCGTTACCTCTACTGGAACGGCGACGCGTGGAACGGGTGCTCCCGGCTCGGCAACGACTTCAATGACTTCAACCCCGCGGCTCGCGTGCGCAAGTAGCCCTCGGGACTGAGTAACTAGGGCCTTCTGGTCTTGGAAACTTGGTCCTCAAAATCTCCGGTCGTTCGCTTGCGAACTTCCGGAGATTTTTTCATGTTAAAATACCACGGGATTAGGTGAATATGCTTGCGTCTACGGATTCTTGCTACCGAAACCAGTATCCATAGATCCGGAATATTTGCGATCACGGTTTCAAATAGTGTGGTCTATGTAGACACTTCATAAAAAATGAAGATACTTGGTACACAATATTACGGTATTTCGATATCGAATAAGATTCAATCCTAAACATTTTCTATATGGGTCCAATGTGAGGGGTGGTGTAACAGAAAATATTGTGTGCAATACCGCGACGACAACGGTAACCTCTACGTCCGTTACCTCTACTGGAACGGAGACGCGTGGAACTGGAGCAACAACTGGCTCGACAACGACTTCAATGACAACAACCCCGCGGCTCGCGTGCGAAACTCTCTTTATTTCTCTCTCGCTCTGTGCGGGAGAGTTTTATTTTTTCTGCATTGCTTTGCTGATTTGTCCGTTCCAACCGCCCAGCATTTTTCCAACTTCCTCAATTTTCAATGATAGTGCGATATATCTAGTGTCGCTTAATGATTTCGTCTTCCATAAAACTCCGAGCATAACTTTAACTGTATCAATTTTTCGTATAGCTAATCTAATCCATGGTAATTTTTCCTCTTTTGAAAGGAATGTTGCAATTGAAACTGCCTCTATTGATTCGACGAATAATGCATCAATTTTTATACCCAGAGAATGTCTGTGAGTCTTCGGTAGTAGTTGATAATATTCAAACCACAGAATATAGGCGGACGTTAATCTCGCCAATACAGGCAAAATCTTTGCTTGAAAACTTTCGGGGGGGGGGTATTATGATTCATTGTTGCATGCGTAAAAAATTTATCACATCATATCATGAAATAATTTCTATTGAAAATTTACTATTAGCATGGAAAGAATTTCAGAACGGAAAAAGAAATAAAAAAGATGTTTTGATTTTTGAACGAAATCTAATGGGCAACATTTTCGAATTACACAATGATTTGGCTTCCAGAAAATATAAACATTCTCCATACGAAGCATTTACGGTTTCTGATCCAAAACCTCGTAATATTCATAAGGCTTCGGTTAGAGATAGGGTGGTACATAGGGCGATTTATCGAAAACTTTATCCGTGGTTCGATAGAAATTTTATTCCTGATTCTTTCTCGTGTCGTATTGGTAAAGGTACACATCGTGCCGGGCGAAGATTTAGCAGATTCATTTACAAAGTTGGGCAAAATAACCACTGTAATGTTTGGGTTTTAAAATGCGATATCAGAAAGTTTTTTGCAAATATTGATCATAATGTTTTAAAAGAAATTTTAAAAAGAGATGTTGAAGACAAAAATGTACTCAATTTATTATTTTGTATTGTTGATAGTTTCAATTCTGGTCGCGTCGGAGTGGGTTTGCCTCTCGGGAATTTAACTTCGCAATTATTGGTGAATATTTATATGAACGAATTTGATTGGTTCGTGAAAACTGAATTGAGATGTAAGCATTATATTCGTTACGCAGATGATTTTGTGGTTTTGAGTAATGATAGAAAAATATTAGAAGATGTATTGCAAACGATGTCTGAATTTTTACTCAAAAAATTAAAATTAGAATTGCATCCAGATAAGGTCTTTATCAAAACTCTTTCATCGGGTGTGGATTTTTTAGGTTGGGTGCATTTCTTTGATCATTGTGTTTTACGAACCTCAACGAAAAATCGAATGTTTAGAATAATTGATGAAGCAAATCGAAAACCGGAGGTGCTTCAATCTTATTTGGGATTATTAAGTCATGGAAATGCATATGTTCTACAGATAGAACTTCAAAAATTATTTCCAGATCCTTTGAACATGCTATAATCTCCACATGAAAATAGCATACATAGGTTTAGGAAAAATGGGCTTCGCGATGGTTGAACGGCTTTTAGAAAAGGGTCACACCGTGGTGGCAAACAATCGCAGTCGCGAGTCGATTGATAAAATCGCAGAGAAGGGCGCCATTCCCGCATATACGATTGATGAAATGATTTCACAATTCGGTGCCGAACGAAAAATTGTTTGGATGATGGTTCCGTGGCAGTCGGTTGATCAGGTTTTGTCTGAAGTTCTCCCAAAGCTTTCTGCTGGTGATATTTTGATCGACGGAGGAAACTCTCCATATTTTGAAACAGTGAAGCGCGCGAAATTTATCACCGACAAAGATGTGAAATTTCTGGACATCGGAACATCTGGTGGTCCAGGAGGTGCTCGCAATGGTGCCTGTCTCATGATTGGTGGCGACAAGAGCGCGTATTTGGAATTGGAGGATTTGTTCCGCGACCTGGCTTTGCCTAATGGATATGGATTCATGGGCGACTATGGCGCAGGACATTTTGTCAAAATGGTGCACAACGGAATCGAATATGGAATGATGCAGGCCATCGGCGAGGGCTTCGAAGTTATGAAAAAGGCGCCGTTCAATTTGGATTTGCAAGCCGTCACCGACATTTACAGTCACGGTTCTGTCATTGAATCCCGACTGGTTTCGTGGCTTGGAAGCGCCTACAAAAAACACGGTGTTGATCTCGCGGACATTTCCGGCGAGGTGGCGCACAGTGGTGAAGGCGAGTGGACCGTTCGTGCAGCCGACGAATTGGGCGTCCCTGTTGAAGTCATCAAAAACTCTCTCGAATTCCGCAAAAAATCTATCGGAAATCCGACCTACACAGGCCAAGTTGTCTCGGCTTTGCGCAACGAATTCGGTGGGCATGATGTTAGTAAGAAATATTTTGCTTTGTGATATAATTTTCATATGAAAATTATTGATATTTCTATTCCAATCAAAACTGGAATGACCGTTTATCCGAATAATCCAGAAGTAACGATTGAAGCAACTTCTCGAATGCCAGAAGGATCGTCTGATGTTTCTAAAATAACAATGGGCACTCACACAGGCACGCATCTCGACGCACCGCGTCATGCGATTTTGAACGCTGGAGATATTGAAGCATTGCCATTCGAAAATTATTTTGGTCCTGCCAAAGTTTTCGATTTATCATATTTGCAACCCGGAGAAGCAGTGAAGATTTCTGATCTCGATGGAAAAGAAATCTCCGCAGGAGATCGATTGCTTTTCAAAACTTCGAATTCCGCTCGTGGGTATGATTCTTTCTATAACGACTTCGTCTATCTCGACGGTGACTGTGCGGATTTTCTCGTAGAGAAAAAGGTGGCTCTTGTGGGAATTGACTATCTCTCAATTAAACAAAAGGGAAGTAAAGATAATCGCCCCCACACCTCGCTTCTCGCGAATGGCATTTCAATTTTGGAAGGAATTAATTTGCGGGATGTTGCAGAGGGAGAATATACAATTTCATGTTTCCCGTTGAAGATTGCCGAAGCGGATGGTTCGCCGACTCGCGCTGTTCTTATACAGAATAATTAAACAAATATGAGAGCGGAAAAAATTACACAAACAGGTGGAGAAGCAAAGATTTCTGAATACATTGCTCTGATTAAATCAGGCGAGCCTAAAGACCATGTCATGAATGGTCTACCTAAAATATTTGTGGATGAAATAGAAAAAGGACTTGAACAGCATTCAGAAACTTTACCAGAGACAGAATCAGAGATACCTAGCAATCAAGAGAATGATGAGGAATCGGATCGTCAAAAAGTCGCAAGAGCTGAACAGGAGGCTAAACAACTTTCTGATGTCAGACAGAGACTAGGGATCGAGCAGGACATTAATCCTGAAAAATTTAATATTTCTTTACCAAATCTTGATGATGTTATCTTAAAAGGCGGGGGTCAAGTTGAGGTTTTCTCTAATAGTAAAAAAGTCGATTTTGAAGAGTTTGCTGTTGGCGTGGATAAAGATAATAATCAGGCTGAAGTTTTATTTATCCGAAAAAAAGATCCAACACAAAACAAAGGAATAGGCGTAGCACTATACATCGAACTCGGAAAAAGACTTGCAGAAAAAGGAATTACACTTTGGTCTTCAAATGCTCAATATGGTCCAGGACGAGATTTGTGGTTGAAATTGTCTAAGCTCGGTATGGCCGAGAGAACAAATAGCGGTTTCAAATTTTTAAACAAGCAAATTAATGTTACACGAATCTGAAAAACAGAACATTCTACCTAATAATGAGAAATACGACTCATCTTTTGTGCTTGGACAATCTCAATTGCCAAGATCGTCTTGGGATCCTAAGTTCGCTGCCTTCATCGATGAAGAAATTGTAAAACATAAAATTGATGCTTCATCCTCGAGGCCAGAAACTGCAGAAGATGAAAGAGAAAAAACTTTAAAAAGATACATCAAGGGCTTAGGTTTAGATTTGAAGGATTTAAAGAATAAAAAGGTAGTTGACGTTGGTTGTGGTGATGGAGAGTTTGTTAGGGAGCTCATTGATAAAAAAATAACACAAGAAGCCTATGGAATTGACGCTCGTTTAAGTGATAGTGTTAGTGACCAACACTTTATAAAAGCCAATTTTCATGAATTAATTCCAATTATCGATTGTGATTTAATTGTATCAGTTGGTGCAATTTCTAATGAGATTTGGCACTCAGAAAAAGATGAGGAGGCTAAATTAATAATTGAAAAAATAGTAAAGAATACTTTGGATGCTTTGAATGAAAATGGTGAGATACGTATATATCCTATTCAGGAAGCTTTTGCTGAGACGCCTCTTGCAGGTCTTCAAAAAAGTAAACGTTTATGGGATGAAATTGTCAAACATTTGCCACAAAAATATGATGTCGATTGCCATCTTGAAACAAGCAATGTTAGGGTTTCAGGGGTCGATAGTGATCTAGTACTAGAGTCGGTTTTAATTATTAAAAAAAGACATAAGTAAGGTATAATAAAAATATGGAAAATTCAATTTTAAAATTTGCAGAACAGTTTGCTTGGAATCCAGAAATACAGAACGCAGATAAATTAAAATCCAGCTTTAAACATTTCATTCTCGGTGGAATGGGTGGATCGCATCTCGCAGGCGGTCTCTTTCATATTTTTCGACCAGGAATAAATTTGTATATACATCGCGACTATGGCTTGCCGCAATATGAAGACGATTTTTTGAAGGACAGTTTGTTGATTGCTAGTTCATATTCAGGAAACACCGAAGAGACTTTGGATTTTGCCGATGAAGCTTACTCCAAAGGTTACGATGTTGCTGTTATTACTACTGGTGGAAAATTGTTAGATTTTGCAAAAGAAAATAATTTGCCACATATCATCATTCCAGATACTGGAATTCAACCACGCGCCGCGCTCGGTTTCGCCTCTCTCGCCCTCGCAACGCTCTGCGCACCTGAGTTACTCCCAGAACTCAAAGAGATGGAGAACGCACTCGAACCTGAAAACCTCCGATCGCTCGGCAAGGAAATCGCACAGAACCTAGAACAAAAAACTCCTGTGATATACAGTTCGGCCTCAAATCGCGCTCTCGCATATATTTGGAAAATAAAAATGAATGAAACTGCCAAAATACCTTCATATTACAATGTATTTCCAGAATTGAATCACAACGAAATGCAGGGCTATGACTTCACAAATGCAAATACCGAAATGTCACAGCACACGCATTTCATTTTCCTCCACGACTCGAATGACAATCCGAAAATCGAATTACGAATGAAAACTCTCGAGGCTCTCTATCAGGAGAAAGGCTTCCAAGTTACATCACTCGCACTCGAAGGTGACAGCAACATGGAAAAAGTTTTCAATTCAATTATTTTATGTGATTGGATTACGCTCGAGCTCGCAAAAATTTATCAAACTGAACCCGAGGCAGTTCCGTTTATCGAAGAGTTCAAGAAAAGAATTAAATAGAAACAAATGATTGCACCTTCACAAACAAATAAAATCGAGTGGTACAGAAAAACTCCTCACGCTATCGCTGAAGAATTGCATTCAGACCTAAAAAACGGTTTGACCGAAGCCAAGGTAAAGACCCACAGAGAAAAATACGGATCGAATGTTTTTGTCGAACAAACTGATATTAGCTTGTACAAAATATTTCTAAGCCAGTTCAAAAGTCCTTTGATTTATGTTTTGCTTCTTGCAACAATAATTGTATTTTTCTTAGAGGATTATGTGGATTCCGTTATCATATTTTCAATTATTGTCATCAACGCAATAGTGGGAACTTTTCAAGAAGGAAAGGCGCAAAATACTTTGCGCGCACTACGCAATATCACAAAAAGCTACGCCACAGTTATTCGTGACGGAGAATCAATTCGTGTTAGTGATGATGAAATTGTTCCAGGGGACATTTTGTCATTGAAAGATGGTGACGCTGTGACAGCGGATGCTCGCCTAATATCAACGAACTCTTTGCAGATAAATGAATCATCGCTAACCGGAGAGTCAACTTTAATTTCCAAAACTGCTTCTGATATTTCAATTGCAGAAATGATGACCGCAGATCAAAACAATATGGTGTTTCGTGGTACACACGTAATTTCCGGACTCGCACGAGCCATTGTTGTTCGTACTGGCGCAGAGACAGTGATCGGAAAGATTGCAAGTAAACTTTCGAATTTGAATGAAGATGTTCCATTAAAGAAAAATATTGACGGCCTTTCTCGTGTAATTGTAGTTGCTGTCCTTCTGTTGTCCGCGACCCTATTTTTAATTGGAATTTCAACAGGCAAGGAGGTAAAAGAAATGTTTTTGACTGTTGTGGCTCTCGCCGTATCTTCAATTCCTGAGGGATTGCCTGTGATTTTCACACTTGTGTTATCAACTGGTGTGTGGCGCATGAGCAAACAGAAAGTTTTAGTGAAAAGAATGCAGGCAGTTGAGGCACTCGGTCAAGCCAATATTTTGGCACTCGATAAAACTGGCACCATCACAAAAAATCAAATGATGATGGAAAGGTTTTTTGTTAATGGAAAAAAATACTCTGTGACAGGGCAGGGTTATGAACCAGTTGGTAAAATTTATCAATCAGATAATTTAATTGCGAATCCAAATGCGGATGCTGATATTGAATTACTCGCTCGAATTGCAGTTTTAACTTCAATCGCAGAAGTCGAATATTCAAAAAAAGATAGCCAATGGTTTTTGGAAAGTGGTGATCCGACAGAGGCGGCTTTAATTGTATTCGGAAAAAAACTGGGATATGAAAAAAATGAGCTATTAAAAAAGTTCCCTCAAGTTGTCGAGATGCCTTTCAATTTAAAAACAAAACATCATACGGTTATCAATTTAGTGGACGATAAAAAATTCCTCGCTTCTTCTGGAAGTCCGGAAATTCTATTGGAAAAATGTGAACATATTTGGGCTGATGGCGTAGTTAGAAAAATTACCGATAAAGATCTCGCAAATATTTCAGAAGTAATGCGCGAATATGCTAATGCTGGATACAGAATGATTGCACTGTCCTGCGATATGAGTGTTCCGAGTAATTTGAGTGTAGAGAAGTTGAGTAGCCTAACCTTTGTTGGTATTGTCGGAATCATTGATTCAATTCGTGATGAAGTTTACTCCGCAGTGAAGGCTGTCAAAGATGCGGGAATTAAACCAGTTATGATAACCGGCGATCATCAGGATACTGCAGTTGCAATCGGTAGACGAGTTGGTATTTTTGAAGACGGAGATAATGTTATAACTGGTCGTGAAATTGATGAAATGACAGTCGAAGCTTTGTCTAATAAAATCCTGAATACAAGCGTATTCGCGAGAGTTTCTCCTGAGCATAAATTAAAAATTATCGAGCTTTATAAAAAGGCCGGAAAAATAGTTGCTATGACCGGCGACGGAATAAATGACGCTCTTTCACTAAACGCGGCTGACTTGGGAGTTGCAATGGGAATTGTCGGCACAGAAGTTGCAAAGGAGTCAGCCGATTTAATTTTGCTCGACGACAATTTCGGTAACATTGTTAATGCGGCAGAGGAGGGGAGAAATATTTTTATGATTATTAAAAAATCAATTTTGGCACTTCTTGCAACAAACCTCGGGGAAATCTTTGTAATTTCGTTTGCAATAATTTTTGGCTTACCTTTACCAATTCTTGCTGCTCAAATTATCTGGCTCAATCTCGTGACAGATACAACTCTGGTTACAATGTTGTCTTTCGAAAAGAGAGAAAATAATTTACTAAAACAAAATTATCGAAAGCCCAGCAGATTCATAGTTGATAGGGACATGTTGTCTAGAATGTTCATGGTGGCCTTAATTATGGCGGCAGGAACTTTGTATCTGTTTGCACAAAACATTGGTTCAGATATGGTCAAGGCATGGACAATGGCTCTGACAACGCTAACTGTGTTCCAGTGGTACAATGTGTTTAATGTTAGATCGGAGACACAAACTGTTTTCTCGGGGTCATCATTCGATAACAAATATTTACTTTGGGGATTGTTCAGTGCTGTTCTACTGCATTTAATTGCTATATATACTCCATTTATGAATAATGTTTTGTCTCTAACGCCATTAAATATCACGGAATGGTTACTGATTCTCGTCGTTTGCTTGCCGATTATTTTGATAGAGGAGTTGAGAAAGTATTTTGTTAGAAATCGGGTATCGCAGGTGCTGATCTAGGCTTGTATTATCCACATTGTTTGTTTAACAACACCCACAAAATATGTTTTAATTATAATGAAATGTATAGACATATTTTAAACTTAAAAAAGAAAGTTTCTCCAGTTGTCATTGAAAGAGTAATCTTCAAAAAAGAGTCTTTGATGTCTCGTATTTTCAGAATTTCGTTCTCGATTTTAGTAGTGTTTACAATCGTTTGGGGAGTCTCCAAAGCCGAAGAGGTGCTCGACGAAGTTTTTCCTGCAGAGGTTGAACCTACCGTTTCTTTTTCTCTGGCTGGTATTGTAAAAGAGGTGACTTCAGATAAAATTATTTTAACAAAGGCCGTCGGAGTAGAGTCTGATACAAATGTTTTTGAAATTGACATTGCTTCAAATGAACAGGTCATTGAAACAAACACATACGAGAGTCTAACAATTGCAGACATACTCGCTGAAGATAAAATTATTGTTCAGGGATTCAAGAGAGATGGTGTTTTCTATTCGCGCAGAATCATTTCATTTGCTCCGAGATTTCCAGACACCGTCGGCATAAATGGAGTTATTGAACCAGAGATTGCTGACGAAGAAATTCTAGAGATTGTCACCGCAACTTCAACAGAGGAACTTCCTGTAGATTTGGCCACAACAACAGTCGATATGGCATCAAGCACAGAAGAAACATTGTCTGAGGAGAGTGCATCTTCAACTATATCAGAAAATCTAACTGATTCAGCGGCAACAACAGAAAGCGAATCAACTGAAAGTCCGGCTGATATTGATGTAGACACGACAAGCGAAGCTACTGATGAAAACACGGGAGAGGACGAGAATCAAGCCGATTCCCCTCAGACAGAGAATAATGAACAGTCAGCAGCTGTTGTAGAAGGAGAAAATGCAAGTACTGAAAGTATTGTTGAAGACAGTGCCTTATCAGATACTTCAAATACTGAATCAGATGTAGAAACTACAGGAGATTCAAGCACGGAGAGTGTTTCAGATGCTCCAGCGCCATCTGAGGGAGATACTTCTTCAGATTCTAGCTCTGCAGCTGAATAGTTTTTTGATGCCATTTTGGGTATAATTTGTTTGTTAATTTAAAATATAAATATGAAAAATTTGTTAAATGAATTCAAGGCTTTTGCCATGAAGGGTAATGTAATTGATTTGGCAGTCGGTGTTGTAATAGGAACTGCATTTGGGAAAATTGTAAGCTCTCTGGTTACAGACATAATCATGCCACCGATCGGAGCAATAACGGGAGGCATTGATTTTTCTGATAAAGTTTTGACTCTTAAAAAGGCTACCGAATCCGCATCAGCTGTAACATTGAATTACGGAATGTTTTTGAATAACGTAATCAGTTTCATCATAGTTGCGTTTGCAATTTTTATGGTCATTAAACAGTTGAATCGATTTAAAAAGAAAGAAGAGGCCAAGCCTGTAGTAACACCAGAGGATATACTCTTGCTAAGGGAAATTAGAGATTCGTTGAAGAAGTAAACAAAAAAGACCTCAAATCATTGGGGTCTTCTTTGTTTAGTACTTTGGTTTTTTAATGACCTGAATTACCTTGCCATTGATCATAAAACTGTCATCCTCGTGAATATAGATAGGTGGTATGTCCTTGGTTGATTCTGAAACAAGCACAATTTGATTGTTCGCTTCGTCCCAAACATATTTTTTAATGTTGGCCATATCATCAATCACTGACAATACAATGTCTCCGTTTGATGGGGAAGTTTGGTCACTATCAACCAATAGGTAATCACCATCCTCGATTGTGTTTCCATTAACAAGCGCACGATTCATCGATAGTCCTTGTGCGCGAATCGCAAAGATGTTCTTGAACTTTCGGAGAATTGTCTTGGATATTTTGAGATATCCTTCGATATTTTCATTTGCGAATATCGTAGCGGGACCACAGTTTGCTGAGCCAACTATTGGAATTGATATGAGATGGGTATTCTTAATCGCCCCGCCGACGCTTTTCATTATGGTTTTCTTGGTCTTGTTGATTTTAACTAATCCGCGTTTTTGAAGCTGATCTAGGTGATGTTTAATTTTCTGTGGAAATTTCTCTCCAATCATTTCTCCGATTTCTCTAAGCGTCATGCCGTTGAGATTCTTACTCTGCGTTAATTGTAAAAGCTTTTCTTGTATATTGTGCATGTTATTAATTTTTTATCCCCTAGTAATTAACATGATTATAGCTTTTTCTGGGCATTTGTAAAGTATTTATCCACAGTTACGTAAATCTAGAAAACTTGACAAAAGATGTGGATGAAATAGAATTGAAAACAATTCAGTCATGAACTTTACAAATATAAATTAAAAATATGTTCCGAGACCTACAAAGCAGAAAAAATAGACTTCAAACCAAAAGGGGTATATGGCAAAAGGTATTGTTATATCTAAAAACTCCAAACAACTTCAAATTGATAGTATAAATAGGAAAACTATATTTATTTGTCACAATTGACTGGTAAAATGGTAATATATGCTCGATAAAAATTTAGAGAACCTTAAAAAATATGTTCGTGCTACCAACTATTTGAGTGCGATTCAAATATTTTTACAGGACAATTTTTTGTTGGAGAAGCCATTGCTATCAAATGATATAAAAAAGAGGCTTCTTGGCCACTGGGGAACCTGTCCTGGGATCAATTTTGTTTATGCTAATCTCAATTATCTAATCAAAAAACACAAAATTGATATGATGTTTGTTTTGGGCCCTGGTCACGGTTTCCCTGCAATACAATCAAATCTTTTCCTCGAGGGAACACTAGGAAAATTTTACCCAAATGCAAAGCCAAACTATGAGGGTATCAAAGAGATCTCAATAAAATTTAGTTGGCCTTATGGCTTCCCGAGTCATTCTAGTCCCCATGCTCCTGGCGTAATATTGGAGGGTGGAGAATTGGGGTATTCGCTTTCTACTGCATATGGCGCTGTACTAGATAATCCAGACCTGATTGTGGCTTGTTTGGTGGGTGATGGCGAGGCTGAAACTGGCCCAATCGCAACTGCATGGCATTTGAACAAGCTTGTTGATCCGGCTGAAAACGGCGCGGTTCTTCCTATTTTACACTTAAATGGTTACAAGATTTCAAATCCAACATTACTTGCCAGAATGGATGATTCAGAACTTGAGCAATTATTTTCCGGATACGGATATAAACCATACTTTGTAGAAACTGATGGTAGTCCAGAAAGAGATAATGATGTCTACCAGAAAATGATAGATACATTGGAAAGTTGCTACTCGGAAATTAGACAAATACAAAATGATGCTAGAAAAAATGGCACCAAATCCAAACCTCGTTTCCCAATGATAATCATGAGAACTCCAAAGGGATGGGGCTGTGTCAAAGAAATTTCTGGCAAAAAAATGGAGGGTAATCATTATTCACACCAGGTTCCTCTCAAGGAGGCGAGAGTCAACGAAATTGAGAGACGGGCTCTTGAAAAGTGGCTCAAGTCTTACAAATTTGAGGAACTATTCGATGTTCAAAACGGGTTCGTGTCAGAGCTGATATCGATTGTGCCAGATGATCCATACAAAATGGGGAGCAGCAAACATGCATTTGGTGGGCCAGAGGTGTATCAGCCATTAACTTTGCCTAGTGTGGATAAACACGAGGAAGACGCGAGTGTCCCAGGAACAGTTGGATCTAGTTCAATGTATCGAGCAGGAGAATATTTGAACGACGTCTTCAAGATGAATGCGAAAAACAAGAATTTCAGATTTTTCTCACCAGATGAAACATATTCGAACAAATTAGACAAAATTTTTGAGACAACAAAACGCGCTTTCGTTTGGCCAATGGAAAAGTGGGACAATGACATGGCGGCAAATGGTCGATCTATGGAAATGTTGAGCGAACATTCACTGCAAGGATTGATGCAGGGGTATGTTTTGACGGGTCGCCATGGTATTTTCGCTTCATATGAAGCTTTCATTCAAATTGTTTCTAGTATGGCAGATCAATATGCCAAATTTCTAAAACAGGCACGAGAAGTGTCTTGGCGCGGAACTATCCCATCATTTAATTACATTTTAACTTCGTCCGGCTGGAGACAGGAACACAACGGATTTTCTCATCAGAATCCAGGTTTTATTGACGATATGTTGCAGAGGCAGGGAGACTTTATCAATGTGTATTTCCCTCCAGATGGTAATTCTACACTTGCGATATTAGAGAAAGTCATGTCTTCTACGAACGGGATAAATGTTATTTGCGCTGGAAAAACCCTCGAGCCACGTTGGCTGACAACCGACGAGGCAAAAAGCTATCTCGACGACGGTTTGGCAATTTGGAAATTTGCTAGTGATGAAAAACCGGACATTGTTTTCTGTGGTATCGGAGACTATTTAGTTAAAGAGTCACTCGCAGCAATTGATATTTTAAAAACTGAATTACCAAATATCAAGGTGCGATTTGTTAATGTGACAACTTTATCTTGGTCTGGATTCGGTTCCGGTGGAAATGTTTTGAAGAAGGAGGACTTCCAAAGATATTTCACAAAAGACAAGCCTGTGGTCTTCAATTATCACGGTTATCCTCAGACTATAAAACAAATTCTGTTTGATTACAGTGAAAATCCTTCTAGATTTTCTATACAGGGATATGAGGAAAATGGTTCTACAACGACACCGTTTGATATGCATGCTAGAAACAAAACCAGCAGATATGATTTGATTGTCATCGCCGGACAGAAATTGTTAGAGAGTGGAGCAATCGATAAATCTACTTCAAAAAAGATTGTTGAAAAGTACGAAAATAAATTACTTGAAAACAAAGAGTATATTAGAAAAAACGGTGTTGATTTACCAGAGATAGATGAATGGACATGGAAAAGATAATAATCATAAATAGTGGGAGCGTATCAAAGAAATATGCGCTTTATAATGGAGATCAAAAAGTCGTAATTTTTCACTACGAAAATACGAAAGACGGATATGTTTTAACCGAGAAAATTGATGGTTTGATGAATCGTTCCTACAAAATTTTTGATTCCGATTACAAAAATGCATTCGGTCATTTTATCGACAAATTAGTTGAGCAGAAAAAGATTGCCGATAAGAGTGAAATAAGCGCTGCAGTATTTCGTGTTGTGGCTCCCGGAGAATATTTTACTTTCGATCGTGTCATAGACAGAGAGTTTATGAAGAAATTAGATCAGGTTCACAAGATGACTCCTTTGCATATCGAAAAAATGAAAGAGGAATTCGAACAGGTACAGAAAAAGATGAAGAATTTGAAAATTGTGGCGGTTTCAGATAGCAGATTCCATAAAACTATTCCTGAACATGCTCGCATTTATGCGATTCCGAAAGATGTTGCGAACGAGTACGATATCAAGAGATTTGGGTATCATGGAATATCTGTTTCATCTATTGTGAATCGAATCAAAAATATTAATGGGCGAATTCCTGAGAGAGTAATTGTTTGTCATTTGGGTGGAGGAGCTAGTGTCACTGCTTTAAAAAATGGAGAAAGTGTTGAAACAACCATGGGATATTCTCCGCTCGAGGGTTTGGCAATGGCAACTAGGGTTGGAGATATCGACCCCGGAGCCCTTTTTACAATGATGGAGTCAATGGGTCTCAGATTGAGCAAGATCAGGGATTTTGTGTATAACAAATGTGGTTTGTATGGTATATCAGGTGGCTATGATGATATTAGAGTACTCTTAGAGAGAGCAGAAAATGGAGACTATGATTCTGAATTGGCTTTAAAATATTATGCATATCATGTTCAAAAACAAATTGGGGCACTCGCCGTTGCTCTTGGAGGCGTAGATTCTTTGATATTTACTGGCACAATTGGAGAGAGGTCCTACCCAATGAGGGAAAGAGTTTGTTCTGGTCTTCGCAGTTTAGGAATTGATATTGATTCAAAATTAAATACCGAAGAAATTTCAGGGCACAAATTTATAAACAAACCAAACAGTCACGTTTCTGTTGCGATTATTGAGACTGATGAGATGGGAGAGATGGCTAGGCGGGCGATGCTTTTGATATAATTTTCTTTTAAAAATGTGTTAAAATAAACACATGAAATTTCTGAAATCAAAGAAGAAAGTAATTTTAATTTTATTAATACTAGTCGCTGTGTTTTTTGTATTCTCATATTTCTTCAAAAACGGAAATAATGAATTATATACCGTCAAAAAACAGGATTTTGTGAAGAGTGTAGTTATTTCAGGCAAAGTAATTCCGGCCGAAGAAGCCAACCTGTCTTTCGAGGTTTCAGGTGTGATTAAAAATATCAATGTAGATATCGGTGATACTGTTGTGCGCGGTCAAATTTTGGCATCAGTTGATAGTTCTGAGGTTGTTAGCCAAATTAATGAAGCGAGTGCTACATTGCAAAGTCAGATTGCAAAATTAAATTCTCTCTCTCCTGAAGGCAAGAAAATTGAGCTTGTTAGTACTTTGAAAAAATCATTTATTGTAGCAGACGATGTTGTGAGAAATAAAATTGATATTTTTGTTGAAAACCCACTGAGTCGCTTCCCAGAGTTTGACATTTCTCTCGGAGATTATTTCTTGAGACAAGAAATCAATCAGGCTAGATATAATTTGCGCCGTACATTTGAAGATTGGCAAGCAATGAATAGCACACTTGGTATAAATAATGTCACAATACAGACTTCAGATAATTATATTTCTAATTTAAAATTGGTAGAGGATTTATTACTTAAAATATCGTCCGGTTCAGCAGAATTTGATCCTTATCAAGACAAGACCAGGGCACAAATTGATGCATACATCACTACAATAAGTCAGGCGCGAAGCACTATTGCCGGCATAATTATTGAAATCAATCAGGCTGCTGACGCTTTGCGTAATGTAAATAATGAAATTCCGGTTCAGGAGGCAAATATCGAAAATGCTCGCGCATCGCTTTCAAGAAATAATTCAGTTGTCGATAAATATGTTTTGCGTGCTCCATTTGACGGTGTTGTTACAAAAAAAGATATTGAAGTCGGTGAAACTTCCCAAATTGGTGTTTCGGCTATATCTATTATGTCAGAGGGAAAGTTGGAACTTGAAACATACATTCCAGAAGTTAGAATTGCCGGCATAGAGGTTGGAAATACTGCAAAAGTAAAAATGGATGCTTTCGGTGAAGATGAAATTTTCGACGCCGTCGTAACACACATTGATCCGCGAGAGACAGAGAAAGAGGGGATCACAACCTACAAAACCTTGCTCAATTTCGTGGAAGAAAACAAATATATGCGATCTGGTATGACTGCAGAAATTGAAATTGAAAAAGAAAGAATTGATTCTGTGCACATGATTCCAACATATTTGATTTCTGGAAATAAAGTTACTATTCAAGATGGAAAAAATACATTTGAAAAAGAAATCTCTCTCGGTGAGAAAGATGGTAAAGGAAATGTAATCGTGGAAGGTTTGAGCGAGGGGGATACATTGGTAATTCCAAAATAAATGGCATTAAATTCAAAGACAATCAAAATCGGGTGGTTTTTGGGACTTCGACAATTGCGCCGTTCATCAATTTGGACCAATGTTTTGATTGTTGTCATTATGATTTTGACATTCTTGAACCTGGTAGTTGTTTCCGGTCTGCTTGTCGGTTTAATTGAGGGTGCTGTTTATGCGACCAGAACACATTACACAGGTGATTTGATGATTACTAGTCTCAAAGAAAAGAAATTTGTGGAAAATAGTCAGAATATTTTATCTGCAATTTCAAATATTAATGGTATTAACGCGGTCACCGCCAGATATTTGGTGGGCGGTGTTGTTGAATCAAACTATCAGCAGAGAACTAATTTTAATGACGATCCTGAAACGGTTAATACAATTATTGCGGGAATCAATCCAGAGAAAGAAAATGAAGTTACGAATATGCAGGATTTGATAATCGAAGGAAATTATCTGCAATCAGGAGATTATGACGAGGTTCTGGTCGGAGCAATGCTTCTTAGAAAATATTTGAATATAGAATCGCCGGGCTTTACCGTTCTAGATGATGTTGAAATTGGCAAAAAGATTCGTTTGACTATTGGTTCTCAAACGAGAGAGTTTCGTGTAAAAGGGATTTTGAAGAGCAAGGTCGATGAGATTGATAGAAGAATCTTTATGACGGACTCACAATTACGATCTATGATTGCGAGAAATGATTTGAATGTCTCTGAAATTTCAGTGTCTCTGGCTGATGAAAGAGATTCAAATAGAATAAAAGAAATCTTGATTAATAACGGTTATGATAGAGATGCCAAGATACAGACCTTTGAAGATGCACAGCCAAAATTCTTGCAGGATATTAAAAATACTTTTGCATTGTTAGGATCAATCATTAGTTCCATTGGTTTGGTGGTCGCTGCGATTACTATATTCATTGTGATATTCATTAATGCTCTCACTCGCCGAAAATATATCGGAATTTTGAAGGGTATAGGTGTTGATGGAACAGCGATCGAGCTTTCATATGTGTTTCAATCTCTAACTTATGCCCTGATTGGTTCGATAATCGGAATATTTTTAGTATATGTGTTGTTGGTACCTTTCTTCAGTAATCACCCAATTAATTTCCCATTCAGTGATGGTATTTTGGTTGCTCCAGCTATTGGTACATCAATTAGAATTGCACTATTAATTATTACGACTGTAATTGCGGGATATGTACCGGCGAGAATTATCGTGTCAAAAAATACTCTGAATTCAATTTTAGGTAGAAAATAATTTATGAAATACATCATTGAGGGCAAAAAAATTGTGAAGACTTTTAAAAACGGCGAAGTTTTCACACATGTTTTAAAGGGGATTGATATCGGCGTTAAAGACGGAGAATTTTTAGCTATCATGGGAAGATCTGGTGCCGGCAAGTCAACGCTACTTTATCAGTTGAGTCTTTTAGATGAACCAACATCAGGTGAAATACATATTGAGGGTAGAGATGTTTTGAAATTGTCTAATTCGGATAAGACAACTTTTAGGCTCGAACAGATGGGCTATATTTTTCAAGATTACGCATTGGTGCCAGAATTGACTGCAGTTGAGAATGTAGCGGTGCCGTTAATGATGCAGGGTCAATCGACAATGCGGGCATTCGAAAGAGCCGAAGAGATTCTAAATGAATTAGGTCTCACAAAACAAACGCACAATTTACCAAGTCAGCTTTCTGGTGGAGAGCAGCAGCGAGTTTCTATTGCTCGAGCTATCGCTCATAAACCTAAAATTCTTTTTGCTGATGAGCCAACTGCAAACCTTGATGGGGAATCGGCGCGAAAAGTGATTGATGTTTTGAAAGAGTTGAATAAGAAGGGTCAGACAATTATTATGGTTACTCATGAACAAGAATACGGATTAGAAACAGACAGGATTGTTCATTTGAGTGACGGTGTGATTGATAGAGAGCAAATTTTGAAAAAATAATATTTAAATATTATAAGATAAAACAAAAAACCGCCCGAAGGCGGTTTTTTGAGGATTGTTAGACTCGGCTAACTTTGATAGCCTGTGGTCCTTTCTCGCCCTGTGCGATTTCGAACTCAACAGCGTCTCCCTCTCGCAAATCATCGAACTTTACGTTCTGCAATTCGTTTGAGTGGAAGAAAAGGTCTTTAGCCTGTCCTTCTGTCTTGATAAATCCGTACCCCTTGTCCATAACTCGGACAATTGTTCCTCTTTGCATTTTTCTTTAAAAAAATTAATTGATTAATTCAAATAAGATACCTAAAGATAAACGCTTTTGACCTTTAACTTAGTTACTATTTGACAAGGAGTATCATATACTATTTGAATCGTTTTGTCAATCTATTTTTACACATTCTGACCTGCAATATATCCAGTTGTCCAACATAATTGAAGCGAAAAGCCACCAGAAGGCCGATTTATATGGAGAATATCACCTGTGAAGAATAAGTTTGGAAAGACTTTTGATCGCATAGTTTTCATATCTACTTCCTCCAAAACCACTCCACCATCGGAAACCACCGCACGATCCATGCCCATGAGTCCATCAATTTTCACCGGAAGATTTTTTAGTAGCTCAGCAATTTTTCGGCGTTGTTCTTTGGAAATGCTGTGCACCTTAGTATCGAGAGTAGGCACAATTCTGAAGTTCAAAAGCACATCAGACATTCCAGCAGGAGTGATAGCTTTCAAAATATTTCTATATTCTTTATTTTTGTTGTCATCGAAAGTTTTCAAAATCTTTTTGTCGAGAGTTCCTAGATCGGTGTCCGGGTAACAATCAATTTTTGCAGTGACTTCGCCAGATTTCAATAATTCAGAAACTTGTTTTGCAGAATTCAAAATTAGTGGACCAGATAATCCAAAATGTGTGAAAAGAATCTTTCCTTCTTTTGAGAAAGCTTTGACCCCATCAACATAGAATGTAATCTTCATAAACGATAGAGAAGTCCCTGACAAATTGTGAACCCACTTGTCCGAAGATTTCAGCGGAACAATATCAGGGCTGGGTTTGCTGACCTTGTGACCAATTTCCTCTAACCATTTGAATCCGTCACCGGTCGATCCCGTTTCAGGATGGGATGCACCACCAACAGATAGAATATAATTGTCTGCGGTAAAGGTGGTGCGGTGAACTTTAACTCCGGAAATTTTTCCATCACTTGTTAAAATTTTAGTGACTGGATAGCCAGTGAGAATTTTAACATTGGGCTTCTTGATAAATTTCTTCATTAGATTAACAACATCTAACGCTCGCTGTGATTTTGGGAAGGCTCGTTTGCGAGCTTCAACAACAATTTCCATTCCTCGCGACTCAAAAAATTTGAAAGTATCCTCGACACCAAATTGTGCAAAAGCGGAATACAGGAAAGGTTTTGCTTTACCATAATTAGAAAGCATAGCGTGAATGTCATATTCTGCGTTAGTTATATTGCAGCGACCTCCACCAGTGATGCCAAGTTTCTCACCGATTTTCTGATTCTTTTCTAATATGAGAACAGACTTACCGCGCTCAGCGGCAACGCCAGCAGCCATCATTCCCGATGCGCCACCTCCAATCACTATTACGTCGTAGTGTTCTTTGAATTTCATATTGTATAAAGTAGAGATAGCACTTGCTAAATCAGGGAAATTATGACAAAATACAACACTAATGTCAAGCAACGAATCCATTCTAAAATTTGAAGACGTTTCATTCGGACACTCCGAATTTCGCCCAATTTTGATTGAGGCAAACTTTCCAATTAGACGGGGCAGTAAAATTACATTGATGGGTCAAAACGGTGCGGGTAAAAGCACTCTGTTCAAGTTGATAAACGGAGAATTGGAACCAACTTCAGGAAAAATTCACCGGGCACACAGACTTTCAATTGCAACTGCACGTCAGGTGATTCCTCGTGATGAAATGGCTCTAACTGTTCGCGAATTTTTTGAAAAATGTTTCAAAGAAAAAGTCTATGATATCGATCCAAGAATTGATGAAGTTTTAGAAGTGGTCAATTTGCACGCAGATCACGATAAAACAATCAAAACATTTTCTGGAGGGCAACAGGCGCGGTTGTTGCTCGCTTCTGCTCTTATTCAAAATCCAGATTTGTTATTGCTAGATGAGCCCACAAACAATTTGGACAAAGCAGGCATTGAACACCTGACAAAGTTTTTGATTGATTACAAAAAGACGGTGATTGTTATTTCTCACGATGCTGATTTCTTGAACAAATTTACGCAAGGAGTTTTGTATTTGAACGTATACAACAAACAAGTCGAATTATATGTCGGAAACTATTTCGACGTGGTTGAACAAATTGGAATCAGAATTGAAAAAGAAAAAAGAAAAAATGCTCAGTACGATAAAAAGATTCAGGAGAACAAAGACAAGGTGAACTTTTTCGCTGCCAAGGGAGGAAAAATGCGTTTGATTGCCAAAAAGTTGCGAGTAGAGATCGAAGAAATGGAAGAAAACAAAGTCGATGAGCGTAAAGACGATCACACTATTCGTGCCTTTCAAATTCCAGCGCAGGAACCATTGCCAGTTGAGGTGATGAATATTTCTTCGTACACGATTATGGAGAATCACAAAATAAAGGAAAAGAAGGCAAAAATTTCTCTCAGAAAAAATCAGCATCTATTGTTGAGCGGTCCTAACGGGATTGGAAAGACAACTTTACTTGAAACATTGGCTAGCGGAAAAAGTGAAGGCGCCAAAATCGCACCGAATGTCGTTGTTGGGTACTACCGCCAGGACTTTTCCACATTGAATTTTGAAGATACTGTTTATCGCGCTCTAGAGAAAGTTATGAAGAGACCGGATGAACACATGATACGATCAACCGCTGCAGGATTTTTGCTGACACGAGAAATTATGGATCATAAAATTGGAGATTTGTCTGAAGGACAAAAAGGTCTAGTGGCTTTCGCACAATTGGTATTGTTGCGACCTGGATTGTTGATTCTCGACGAGCCGACTAACCACATAAACTTTCGTCATTTGCCGGTGATTGCCAAAGCACTGCACGACTACAAAGGTGCTATGATTATTGTTAGTCACGTTCCAGAATTTTTGAAAGACATTAGAATTGATGAAGAATTAAAATTATAATATGCGCGACAAGAAAAACATTTTTATATACGGAAAACATTCTGTTTCAGAAGCGATGTTGTTTCGACCAGATTCGATCAAGGAATTATATTTTACAGATTCAGAGGAAAATCTTGAGTGGAGAAATTTAGCCAAGAAAAATGGAATCAAGATTAATATGGTCGACAATCAAAAAATTGGCGGTAATTTGCCGAGTGGTGCAACACACAACGGAATGGTGGCACGAATTTTAGCAAACGATTTGGTTGTTGAGTACAAAGACTTCATTGAGAAGCTAGAGATTACTGCAAACACTTCAATTTTGTTGCTGGGTGAGGTAGAGGATCCGCACAATGTTGGAGCCGTTATTCGTTCCGCAGCAGCATTTGGTGTTTCAGCTGTTTTTATCCCTGAACATAATCAGGCGCCCGTGAATGGAACTGTTGTAAAAGTTTCTTCTGGTATGGCTTTTAAAATTCCATTAGTTGCGATAGGGAATGTGAATACTACAATTGAAGATTTAAAAAAACGCGGATTTTGGATTTATGGATTAGATGGAGAGGCAACCGTCAGTTTGCATGATGAAAAATTTGATAAACCAACAGTATTTGTTCTTGGTAATGAGGGCAAGGGTTTGCGAGAGAAAACAAAAGAAGCTTGCGATATTCTATTGAAAATTCCGATGAATCCAAAATGCGAATCGCTGAATGCAGCTGCGAGCGCAGCGGTCGTGCTATACAAATGGAGCACGGAGCACAAGGAGACTTTGAAATAGATTAGAATTTTCTACTGTCGTATGCCCAGTGCAATAATGCTTGGCGTTGTTTTCTGTGACAATTGTGGTCTCCGGCTCGGCAATTTTTAGCAATCTGTGCAATATGTCGACGCATAGCTTTCCATCGTTTAATTTGACGCTTGTCGTCATCAGTTCTGCGACCGAGAAAATATCTACAATACCATTCAAACCATCCGCGTGGATCCTGAGGATTGATC
>JACCDT011318599.1_pt1 | contig 35822 bp, 40 predicted proteins | sample 7446291 | NCBI WGS metagenome assembly JACCDT01 (sample SAMN15323446, study PRJNA562643) | freshwater metagenome | isolation source: river surface water | place: USA:Blue River Watershed | collected 2017-08-17
AATGGTAGAACAAATGTTAGGCACAATGGGACAAGATCCATACATCAGAACATTACAATCTGTCGATGCTGTCAAAACGTATACAACACAACTAAAAGATCAAATAATTACTGCTTTGTATAGTCCCACTACACAACAGCGCCCACCAGCTATACCTACAGCATTAATAGAATTAAATGCCGCACAAACAGCTTTTCAGAAACAACTTGCAACTAGTTTTATAGGATACGCTACAAGACATCATTATTTTAATTTTATCAATTTACCTGCAATTAAAACATTCATTGAAACAACATTAGCAGATCGTACTTTAAACCTTTCTGGAGTTAATTTATTTTCAACATTGCATCTTGTTGATTCTATGAAAAATAATCCTGTTTTTTTAAAAACTGTTTTAATATCACCTCAAACATTACAAACATTTTTAACATCCCTGCAAACTCAAATTACCAATAAACTTGAAGGCAAAAAAACTTCATTCACGGGACCTTTTGAAGAGCCACTCACTACTACTTTTATGGACTATATACAAAAATTTAATTTTACAAAATTTATAGACATACACACAATTTTTGGACTACTTCAAATAGTACTTACAAATCCTGTTTTACGAAATGTTCCACGTCAAAACTTATGGATGGCTAACAATATTATGAACTTATTCATAAGCAACCCTCAATACAAAACACTTACTGCATCACCTGAATTATTAAGAACATTTTTGAGCGGCCTATTTAATCAAATCAACCAAGCTTTACCAAAATTATTACCATCAAATGGAATCTTTGAGACATCTAATACAGGAATTAATCAATTAAAATAAGATAAATGTAATATTCAAAAATAATAATTAAAAAAAGGAGATTATTATGAAAACAAAACTATTACTAACCCTCGCAATGTTGATGTCTATAGGCTATACACAAACAAGTGCATATCGAGATGGCCAACCAAGTTATGAACGATGGGGCAGTGAACCAGTAGGGGATCCAAGATCAGCAAGACCAGTAGGGGATAAAAATTTGTATCCAATCGATCCAGTTGTAGATGGCAAAAAACAATGGCAAACACCAACAGTCCTCACACTAGCAGAAATGCAACAGAGTGTTTTAAATAACTTTGCAAATTATATTAGATATAATGCTTACTCAAGAAGCATAGATCAAGAGACTCTTTTTGCAATCGTACAAAATATATTTACTAATCCTAAACTAAAATTGTCTAATTCAACTATAGAAGCTACAACATATCTTATGGGGCAGATCTATCATTTATTTAGAAATGGCCTAACATCACCTGATAAAATGCAAACATTTTTAAAAGACCTATCAGATCAAATGAGCGCAGTTTTAGAACTCCAAGCGAAACAACCACCAGTAAATGAAACCTGGTCTAAACATGAAAGCGGACCTCAAGGAGGAGTGAGACGCCCTGCATATTACGACCGTGACCGCAATCCAAATGGCTCACCAAAATCACATGCCGTATCTATGATACCAGGGAGCTTTAACCAACCAGAATAATATCATTCCATAACGTTAAAAAATCAGTTATGGATAATTGCTGAGAACGCATTTGAAGAAGATTTTGTGGAACTTTATTATACTCAAAATGAGTCTGAATAAGATTATTTTTTAATGTTCTTCGTGGACACGAAAAACAGAGTTTAATGAATTTCCAAAAATCTTCTTCTTTTTTTATAGGCTCTACTGATTGCTTTCTTTTGAATGAAATCAAACGAGAAAAAACTCTTGGCTCTGGATAAAAAGCAGTAGGCGGCACTTTAGCAAGCAACTGCCAATCAAAATAATATTGAAAAAATAATGAAATATAGCCATACCCTTTACCGTGTGTTTTAACTATTTTTTGAGCAACTTCTTCTTGCATCATAAAAACACCGTGCGAAATAACATCGCCCATTCCGTACAAATGATACAAAATGGGAAAAGTCATATGATACGGCAAATTAGAAAGCACTATCCAGGATGGCGAAGACGCAACAAGATCTTCTCGCGTTACTTGCAAAAAATCAGTAACGTGCATCGTCAATCGAGGATCTTTGCATTGCCCTGCAACAACATCTGCCCATGATTGATCAATTTCGAACACCGATAATTTTTGTACCGTTTTTTTTAAAATTTCTTTTGTGAGAAATCCGTCACCACAACCAATTTCAAACACAAACGCATCTGACAAATCAACTGCTTTGAGCATTGCATCGGTAATCGTATGATCACGTAAAAAATATTGTCCGTGTTTTTTTTGCAAAACAACGCCATCAATTGATGGTTTTTTAAATCGTTTCATAGGTATTACGACATCAAAACTTCACGGAATGTGTCTAATTCATCGAGCACTTTACCAGCGCCACGAACCACACAAAACAAAGGATCATCACTTACACGAACTGGCAATCCTGTCTCTTTAGAAATTAATTTATCAAGCCCTTTGAGCATAGATCCGCCGCCTGCAAGCACAATACCACGATCTACTAAATCTGAAGAGAGCTCAGGTGGCGTACTTTCTAAAGCCAAATGAACAACATCAACAATACTTGCCACTGTTTCTAACAATGCTTCGTGTACTTCTGGAGCTGCCATACTAATAATTTTTGGAACGCCTGTTACTAAATCACGCCCTTTTACACCGCGCGTTGTACGCTCTAATTCAGGATCTAACATCGCACAACCAATATCCATTTTGATTGATTCTGCCGTTCTTTCGCCAATTAATAAATTATATTTACGTTTTACGTAATGAACAATTGCACGATCCATTTCATCACCGCCAACACGAATTGATTGGCAAAAAACTACGCCTTTTAGCGTAATGACCGCAACTTCTGTTGTTCCACCACCAATATCAACAATCATGCTTGCTGCAGGATCTTGCACCGGAAGCCCTGCTCCAATAGCTGCTGCCATAGGTTCCATAATAGGATAGACTTCTCGCGCACCTGCTTGGCGAGCAGATTCTTCGATCGCTCGTTTTTCTACTTGCGTTATACCAGAAGGAACTCCGATAACCATGCGCGGACTAATAAGTGTACGACGATTATCATGCACAGCACGAATAAAATGACGCAACATACTTTCTGTTAATTCAAAATTTGCAATCACGCCATCACGCATCGGACGACAGGCAATAATACTTTCTGGCGTACGACCCAACATCTCTTTTGCTTTTGTGCCTGCTGCTAACACTTCATTAGTACCAGCTCGAACCGCCACAACTGTCGGTTCATTAAGCACAATACCGCGACCAGGAACATAAACAACCGTATTGGCCGTTCCTAAATCAATTGCCAAATCTGTTGAAAAAAAATTGAATAAACGACGTGCAGAAAAAAAACTTTTTATACTCACTTTACAACTCACCACATATTAAAAATGAAAGACTAACCCTAATGACAATAAGTTTGTTTTACTTATCTTTTCCGCTCCTAAAAGATGTACTGGAATATTCCATTCAAACTGAACAACAGGATGCACATGCTTTTCTTGTATATTTCTATCATGATCATAAAAGACCGTTACGATAACATATTCAGCAACCCAAGAAGATTTTTTATAAAGACTATTAAGCGTTGTTTTGATCGTTTGATCTTTTCTCATGTCGGTCCATACATCTCCTGCGTGATTTGTTATCACATATTGTACGCCAGCACCCCAACCATTGCGCAAATCGCCAAAAGTAAAAGCTGGACTGAACATAAAGGTAACGCCTGGATCGATCTCTAGTGGCCCTGATAATGCGCCAAGACCTATCCATTCATTATTTACCGACATTCTTTGATTTTGATATGTTTTTTCAAATCGCTTTTGAACCTGCAAACGCAATGATAATTTCCAATCTTCTTTTAATTCAAACATGCCTTCTGAGCCAACATAGAAACCCCAGTGACCATTGCCACCAAATGGGATAGAAAATGGATACTCAGGATCACGTTTTTCGCCGGAAGGGAATATGCCGCCAACAAAAATTCCCATATCAACTTTGCGACATTTCATAAAATAATCTTTTACTAATCCGTAACGAAGATGCAATTCCGTATCAATTAAACCTGATTTTGACCACTGAGAACTTTTGAATCCAAGCATCTCATTCATCTGACGTCGCTCACGATCGAGTTCTTGCTGTTGAGCAACAGTTAATCCAACTTCGTTAACCGTTCGATCGGGAATGATAAAATTTTGATTGCACGAAACATGCATGATGCCTGTTGATCCACCTATCGACCAGCCATGACGTGATCCATATTCAGCTTCTAAAAAACAACCTTGGCCTCTTATTTTACCCTGCATTTCCCATAAAATTTCTCGCTGCATCTGCCACTGGCCAAGCAAAGGTGACGTTAAACCAACAATGTCCATCGCATTACTTAATGCCTTTTGATCGTAGACCCCCCAAATTTCGGGGATACCAATTTTTTCTTTACTCTCATCGCCACGAGCATGATTTGCTGTTACAAAAAAAATACTTGGCTGTACGATTGATCTTTGTTCGACACTGCGATCATAAACATGCGGATACCAAGGGAAATAACGACTATCTGCAACCATACCTTGCAAAGACGTAACTGCACTAGTTATCATCGCACCTATCAAAAGTTGTTTTTTTATCATAGCTACCTAAATTTTTCAAGAAATACAGTATGTATATGTAAACCTATAGGCTCATTAGATTAGATACTTACAACGCTTAGTCAAGCAAAAAAGAGGTCCTACAAATCATTATGCGCTCGTTTAGCCACTTCTTGATATGTATTTTTTGTTTTTTAGACCTTACTATCTTGTTATGGTACCATTTTTAAAATTTAAAAAATGCGTCGAAAGAAATAATGTATGGAAAATAAAGATTACAAAGTAGATATCATTACTCAGAAACTTTTATTTTTAGACAAAGCTCTTGAAAATCTAAAAGTAGCGCTCGATGAACCTGTACGCGCAAGCCGTGCTCAAATTGATTCTTCCATTCAAAGATTTAAATATACCTTTGAATTATGCTGCAAAACAATACACATTACTTTTGCCACACAAGAAGAGCCGCTTTATTATCCAAAAGACATTCTTAAATATGCCTACAAAACACATATCATTCAGAATGATCAATTGTGGCTTTCTATGCTTGCCGACAAAAACGAAAGTTCTCATATATACAATGTAGAAGTTGCTGATAGAATTTATGTATCTATCAAAACAGACTATTTTCCTGAACTAGAAAAAACAGTTATGTATTTAAAAAATACTTTTTCGATAAAGGAGTAACTCATGTTAAAAAATGTACAAGCAGTCATTCTTGCTGCTGGAAAGTCATCGCGCTTTAAAACAGGAAAAACAAAACTTGTTGAAAAAATTTGCGGACAGGAGATGATTCTTTATCCAACAAGTTTGTTAGTAAGTTTAAAATTACCGGTAACCTTGGTTGTTGGCTTTCAGAAAGAATTAGTTGAAAAAACAGTAACAAAACATTTTTCTCAAGATGTTACCTTTATTCATCAAACCGAACAATTAGGAACTGGTCACGCGATTGCCTGTTCACAATCAACTTGGAATCGCGATCATATCCTTATTATGAATGGCGACATGCCTTTAATCAGCGCTGACATCATTCAATCATTGTACAACAAACATATAAAACATGATGCTGCCATTAGTTTTGTAACGGCTCACAATTGTGATCCAAGTGCTGCAAGTTATGGTCGCGTTATCAAAGCTAGTGATTCTATCGAAATTATCGAAGCAAAAGAATTAAAAGATGATGGCGCACAACATTGCTGCATTAATGCTGGCATTTATATCGCAAAGCGGACTTTTTTAGAAACAAATATTCCTAAATTACAAAAAAGCACGCTTTCAAAAGAATGGTACATTACTGATTTAGTCAAGTTAGCAAGCGATGAAAAATTAAACGTTGAAACAATTTCTTCATCATTTGATACGATCCGCGGCATTAATACCTTCAAAGAATTATGGGCTGCAGAACAAATTAAAAAATCTGAAATTATTCAAAAGTGGATGGATAATGGTGTTCGTTTTTCTACCGCTCATAATGTGCAAATAGATGTGCATGTTACGATTGGATCGGGAACTTTTATTGATTCGGGCGTACATATTTTAGGCAACACAAAAATTGGCAAACATTGTTCTTTAGCAGCATTTTCCATCATAAAAAATAGTATTTTGCACGATAACGCAACCGTACATTCTCATACGATTATTACGAATGCAACCGTAGAATCATTCGCTTCTGTAGGACCTTTTGCTCATATTCACGAAAAAACAACCGTGCAAGAAAAAGCTGTCGTTGGAAATTTTGTAGAAATTAAAAAAAGTACCGTTGGCCAAGAAACAAAAATAAAACATCTTGCGTACGTCGGCGATACAAAATTAGGAAAACGAGTTAACGTTGGCGCAGGAACAATTACCTGCAATTATAATGGCACTGATAAATTCAAAACCATTATAGAAGATGATGTTTTTGTAGGAAGCAACAGCACGCTCATTGCACCAGTCACCATAAAAAAACATGCTTTTGTCGCCGCTGGTTCAACAATTAATAAAGATGTTCCCGAAGACGCTCTTGCTATTGCCCGCGAACGACAAACAAATAAAGAAAACTATGCACGCAATCTGCGTCACGCAAAACCAAGCACTACAAAAGATGCTACTAACGAAGAAAAAGAAAGTGCCCTGCCTTTTTTAGGCGCATTCAAAGTAGATAATTTCGAAAATAATGAATCTGCATGATTACCTTTATTCATACAGCCGATATTCATTTTGGTGTCGAAAATTATGGAAAAATAGATCCTAAGACGGGAATTCATTCTCGTCTTACGGATTTTGAAACATCTTTGAATCTTTGCATTGATTATGCTCTTGAACAGAAAGTTGATTTTTTTCTCTTTTCTGGAGACGCCTATAAAACAGCCAATCCAACACCAACACAACAAAAATTATTACTACGCTGCTTTTTGCGACTTCATGCCGCTCGCATTCCCGTTGTTATCATTGTTGGTAATCATGACAATCCTTTAAGTTTTGGAAAAGCAAATAGTCTAGAAATTTTTGGCGATTTGCCTGTTGAAGGATTCTATGTCATTGCAAAACCTGAATTACTCGTGCTTAACACACAACATGGCCCTGTACAAATTGCAGGAATACCCTGGCCAACACGAAACACCGTAAACCTTAATAAAAGATCCACGACAGAAGCCTTTGATGAAGTAACAAACTATATTACTAAAGCGCTTGGAACGATTATCACAACACTTGCAGCACAATGCGATCCAACCATTCCATCAGTTCTTGCAGGCCATTTAACCGTTGCTTCTGGTATTTTTTCTGGCTCAGAAAAACGTGCTATTTATGGTACCGACCCAACACTCTTTTCTTCGCAACTTGCAATCGAACCATTCGATTACGTCGCACTTGGACATTTACATCGCTATCAAAACTTAAACCCAACAGGCTATCCTGCAGTCGTCTATTCTGGATCGATTGATCGCGTTGATTTTGGAGAACGCAAAGAAACAAAGGGATTTTGCATTGTTCATTTAGAACGCAACAAAACCATACATACTTTTAAAGAACTGCCAACACGACCCTTTATTCAAATCGAAGCAACACTAACTGATAAGTACGAAGAACAGACAGCTCTTATATTAGAAAAAATAGCCGCTGCCAACATTGCGCATGCTATTGTAAAAATTTTATATCATATTCCAGCAGGCGTTAAAGATTGCGTACACATTCCATCGATTGAACAGGCATGCCTAAAAGCACATTATCTTGTTTCTATAACGCCCGTGTATCAGATTATCGAACGGCAAAAACGGCGCGGCGTTACTATAGAAAAAGATTTGAATACATTGCTCAATGCATACTTTCAAGACAAAACAGAGACTGCAAATAAAAAAAATATGCTTGTTCAAAAGGCTCTTGCGCTCTACGAAGCCGCTGCATCTGAAACAGTAACTGAATCTGATTAAGGCCCGCACACTTTACTTATCTGAGACCTTGTTTTGAGTCCTGTGCCAGCAGTTAAAGCCATAAGATCTTCTGTTGTTTGATGCATTACTTCAAACTCAGTCTCTATCTCATCTACTCGAACAAATTCCCAACCAGGTTTTATTCTTGGTTTTTTTTCAACAGGAAGTTTTCCTGCAGGACGAGCATATTCAATCTCTAAGCGCTCTTCTTCTGCAGCTTCTTCTGTTGTTTTGCTATTCCATTTTTCATTAATAATTTTAATAAAATTCATCAGACTTTTGTATTCAGCTTCACTCGATTTCATAAGTGCTATTAAAAATTGACTTCGCACAGTCAAAGAATGTGAAAAATAAAAATCTATTAAAGTCTTATTAGCATCGCTTACTACTTGATCCGATAAGGCTTTCCACACATCAGCCATAGTAATTTTTAAATCAGCAGCAGCTCCAGCAGCACCATAAGACATAAAATGTGCAAAACTTAAAAAGAATAAAGCCTTTTTTTTCATAATATTTTCTTTATAAATATCGCCAAACACTTTCAACTTAGAAAATATTAATCTTTTTACTACATATTTTTCAATGCTATAGCATAACACCATCAGCTTAAAAAAATATCGTGTTTAAAAACATGCCATAACTCTCGTCATCCTCAGGAACGAAGTGACGCAAGGATCCAGAATTCGAGATTTTTTTTAAAAATTATTAACTTTTTTTCTATGCTGACGATTTTATACTATAGCTTTTTTGTTTTGCTATAGCGTTTTTGCAGCATACTTACTAACAATACAATAAGATTTGTTTCTTGATAGAGCAATTCTTTTTGTTTCTTTTACTGCTTCTTTTGCTGCTTGCTTTGCGTGTAACACTCTTCTTGCAATCTCTATTTGATGAAAAAATTCTTGTTCTTTTTTTTCTATCACCATTGTTGCCTCTTCTATTTCTCGATCAAATTTTTCTTGCTCTTGTCTTGCATATACACACTCTTCTTGCTGATCATATATCAGTTCTTCCTCTGTTACCTTAGGTTCCTGCTTTTGCTTAATCATATCAAGCAAATATTGTAATCTTTGAAATGTAGAGGCATACCATTCCTTATAAGCTGAAAGATATTGAGCACGTTTAAGATCAGAACGCGAAAAATAACCAAACAACAAGGATTTATCTTTATGAGTTAAAGGAATGTCTGATAAAAGTTTTTGTGCTTCAACAAGTTCTTCTGCTCTTTGTTTTTCTAATCGCTTTTCTAATTCTTCTTCTGCAGTAATTTCAAGATCCCATTGTTTCTGAAGAATATTAATTAACTCTTTCATTCTTTCAAAATCACCAGGTCGCTTTATTGCTTTCAAAACGTCAAATTCTGCTTCATACAATCTCCTTAAATATTCAGTTCTTCCTTCTGCTGTATCTTCTGCTAAATAACAATACAGCATCGCCTGATCTGCAGGTTTTAAATCAATACGTGACAAAGATCTCCAGACATCAGGCATTTGTTCTTCTAGAGCACCATTACAAAAAGAAAAATGTAACAAACTTAACACAACTAAAATCTTTTTCTGCATAATTACTTTCTTTATTTTACGTATATAATTTCATATTTTTCTAAAAGTTCTTTTTTAAAATCAGCAAGCATTTTGTAATATTGAGGCTCTTGCAACTGCATCACAATATTTTTATAACGCTCTTCAAACGTTTTTAATGTTTTAGACTTAACCGAAAGAACTTTTGTAATATCATAACCGCCCGTTATTTTTTCAGGTTTCCCGCACTGATTTTCTTTTATATTTTTAATGATTTCTTTGCGCTCATCAGTCATTTCGTCTTCCGAAATCCAATAGGGCATCGACCAAGTAATCATAGGACTCTTTAAATCTTCATCAGTCATAGCATTCAGTTCATCTTGCGTAAAAAAATCATCCGGAATAAAACCTTTTTGAATACGATACGAAGCATCTTCGTATTCAGGATGCGCTTCGTAATAATCTCGTATATCTTTTTCTGGCACAACCAAACGAGAACGAATCTTAAAATTTAAAAGTGCATCTATCGACTGACCCATCGCAAATTGCTCTCGAGCCTCTTCGTACGTATAGCCAGCCTCTAAAAACATTTGTCGCAATCGTTCATCAGAAATACGATTCTGTTCTTTAATCGAATTAATATATTTATCAATAGCCTCATCAGGAAGCACAAATCGATAGACATACATCGCTTCGAACGCCAATAATTTATCAAAAACAAGTTCTTCTAAAGTTCGCTTTCTGCCATCAATCGTCGGTCTATCAATTTCGAGCGTTGAAATAATAATATCAGAAACTCTTTCTAACTCTTTATCTGATCCTGGCTGACTTGGCGGCGTAACATAGATAATAACTTCAATCTTACTGACATCGATTAAATCTTTTGGAAGGCTTGCATCGCAAGTAGCATCTTTAGATTGTATTGTTTCTTGTTTTTTTACACCATTATTTTTTTCTGTTTTTTTCTGTTTTTTCTTGGCAGATTTAGTTTTTTCTGTGGTTTGAACATCTTTTTTTTTGGCATCAACTACCGTTGCACAGCAAAAACAGAAACCTAATAATATGATACTTTTTTTTATACTTTTCATTTTAACTCCTTAATTACTAATCAAACATAAAAATTTTCACTGAATCCTCATATCACTGATTTTATAATTTAAAATCTTCAACTTCAAAACAAATCTTTATCTCTTCGATCGTCATCCTGAGGCGCGATCCAAGCGCCGTGAGGATCCAGGATTTACTGAAATTAAAAAGCTAATGATTGTAGAAAATTTTTTCAAACTTTTATTATTTTTATGAAATAACATAATCAAATCAATTGTAAAAGTATTATAGCGTGATGCGATGATACAGCAACCCAAAAAATATGCTTCATAAATTCTGGATCCTCACGGCGCTTGGATCGCGCCTCAGGATGACGATCGAAGAAAAAACTTTTTAAAAAATTATAAGAGTTGCAAGATATCTTTACTCAATATTTTTAAACTAAAAATTTTATGTTTATCATAAAAAAAAGAGCTCCTTTAAAAAAAGAAGCCCCTTTTTTACGAGAACAAAAATATCTTACGCTGTTTTTTCAGCTGCTGTTGCTACTTGTGAAGTTAAAGATGCTAATTCTTCTTGAGATAATGGCATATTTGTTGTTGGCATTTCAGCTTTATCTGATTCAAAATTAGGCTTATTTTCTACGATACTATATTTGCTTTTTAATTCGTTAATTTTATCTGTCCATATTTTTGCAAGTTTTTCACGTTCAATTGCAGCTTTTACACCATCACGAACTTCATCTAAACTGCGGTATTTTGTTTCTTCTTTACTTAATGCAGCGACAACCCAATATTTTTTATTAGCTGTTTCTACAATAATAATAGATGGGAAGCCTTTTAACGCTGAAACTTGTTGTTGAATATTTTTATCAACATCAAAGCTCATAGCATTAATCGGACCGAAATCACGAACCGTAAATTTAGATTCTGCTGCTAACGCTTTAAAGTTATTTGCTTTGCCACGAACTCTATCTAAAAACACAGTTGCTTTAAGATTGCTATCAAATTCTACGCCCATTGCTTTAACGCCACCTGGTGTCACAATCAGCTCTGGATCCTTGTGTTGATCATAGTAAGCTTTAATTTCATCATCAGTAACCGCAACTTTTCCAACCATTGTTTGTTCAAAGTTTTTAGCTGCTAATCCACGTTCAACCATGCGCATTGCATTTTTAAGTTCTGCTTGATATTCAGCGTTTTGATCAACTTTATTCTGTTTTGCCCAATAAACAACGATCTCTTCGTTAATCATACCATTCAAAATTTCTTGTTTTGCATTTGGTAAAAATTGAATCATACCTTGAAGACGAGGATTTGCTGCAAGAAACTGATTATAATAATCATTAAACTGATCTACGGTAATCATTGATTTGCCATCAATCGTCAACAAAACAGTTTTTCCATCTTGCATATTTGCAGATGAAGAAGCATCTTTTTGGCAACCTTTTTTCTTGCAACACCAATCACATCCTGATAGCAATGCAAGCGCTAGAACAGCTACTCCATAAAAACTTTTTACTTTATTTTTGTGATTCATCATTGTTGTATGCTCCCTTTCCTTAATAAATAGAAGGATATTATTATATTTAATTATAAAATTACTTTTTAAGGTACCACAGAATATAAAAGTTGCAAAACTGCATACTATTTTGTGATCTTGTTTTTAATAAAAAAATGAGACCTTTTTACAGATCTCATTTTTCATATTTTTAACTATCAAAGTCCAACAAGCAGCAAAGAAACAATTGCCATTAATTTTACTAAAATATTCATCGCAGGCCCTGAAGTATCTTTGAAAGGATCGCCGACTGTATCGCCAACAACAGCAGCTTTATGCGCCGATGAACCTTTGCCACCTAAATTCCCTGCTTCGATATATTTCTTAGCATTATCCCAAGCACCGCCACCATTTGCCATCATCAATGCCAACATATTACCCGTTAATGTTGCGCCTACTAAAAGGCCTCCTAATGCATGAACACCAAGCATATAATAGACTATAACAGGCAAACAAATCGCTATCACACCAGGCAAAATCATTTCACGCAATGCGGCATACGTACTGATTGCAATACAGCGTTCATAATCAGGATCTGCTGTACCTTCCATAAGTCCTGGAATTTCTTTAAATTGTCTGCGTACTTCTTGCACCATTTTCCATGCAGTGTTTCCTACTGAACGCATGGTTAATGCTGAAACCATGAATGGCATAGCGCCACCAATAATCATTCCCATTAAAACCCATGGATCAAAAGCATTCAAGCCTTCAATTCCTGCACTTTGACTAAACGCAGAAAACAATGCTAATGCTGTTAATAACGCTGAACCAATCGCAAACCCTTTTCCCATCGCTGCAGTCGTGTTTCCTAATGTATCTAATTTATCAGTAATCGCACGCACGGACTTTCCTAATCCTGCCATCTCTGCAATACCACCGGCATTATCTGCAATAGGACCGTAGCCATCAACCGTCATCGTTATACCAACTGTTGCAAGCATTGCTACTGCAGCAAGCGCAACGCCGTATAGACCTTGTCCGCCATAAATATACGCTGCTAAAACGCTCGCTCCAAGCAATACAACAGGCAAGCAAACAGATTCCATACCAATTGATAATCCATAAATAATATTCGTTGCTGCTCCAGATTCAGAGCTTTGCGCTAATTTTTCTACGGGAGTGCTTCCTGTATAATATTCAGTAACCAATCCAATTAAAATTCCTGACAGGCAGCCAATGACGCACACATAAAAAATACCAATCGGCAATCCCTGGCTTGTTATATACCAATAAGAACTTGCCAAAAAGCATCCCATCGCAACATAGGTTGCATTACGCAACATTGCAGCAGAACCAAGATTAAGAAAAAGATTAGACAATAATCCAACTAAAGAACTTACTAACCCGAGCGCAGAAAGAACTAAAGGCAAAACAATATATTGAGCAGTCTGATCAGGAAGCGCTATACCCAAAATAACACAAGAAATCATCGCGCTCACATATGATTCATAAATATCGGCGCCCATTCCAGCAGTGTCCCCTACGCAATCTCCAACATTATCAGCGATAACTGCAGGATTGCGAGGATCATCTTCTGGAATACCAGCTTCAACTTTACCAACAAGATCAGCTCCAACATCAGCAGATTTGGTAAAGATTCCGCCGCCAATGCGAGCAAAAAAAGCAACGATGCTCGTTCCTAAACCAAAGCACGTTAAAATTGTCACAAAATGTTCATGCTGCGCGTAATAACACAACACAAGTGTCATGCCAAAAAGACCGAATGTAGCAACAGAAAATCCCATCACGCCACCACCAAAAAATGCAACTAAAAATGCTGCTGATTCGCCTGATTTTTGGGCAGCAAGTGTTGTTAAAACATTTGCAGAAGTTGCTGCTTTCATCCCTAAAAATCCAGTCAACAACGACAATCCTGAGCTTGCAACAAAAATCAATGCACTTGTTGAACCAAAAGCGTAATAAATTGCGCACGCAATCAGGCCAACAACACATAAAATTATTTTGTATTCTTTTTCTAAGAATGTCATCGCTCCACGAGCAATAGCATCAGAAATTTTTTGAGTTTTTTCATTTACACCATCTTGCCGCTTTAATTTAGCAAAAAGAACAAGAACACTTATTCCTCCTATACCAACTGCAGCAAATAACGCCGGGAACAATTGCATCATAAACAAAAACACCTTTCGACTTTGTATAATTATTATTTTTTTAATTGTAATGCTCTAAGCTCATTTTGGTTAACTCTGATTTCTTCTTTTTCATCATCCTCTTCTTCAAAGTCTTCTTCCAGAATCAGAAATTAAATCTGCGAGACTAAAATGAGCAGCTGCAGGCGCTGCTACTTGAGCCACTGCCACTTGAGCTGCTGCCACAAGACGCATCTTACTTATTTCATCCATTAATATAAGAGAATCAGCATGTAATATAAGAGAATCAGCATGTTCTGGACTTACAGCTTTTGGACCCAAAACCAAAGTGCCATTCACATCTACATAAGCATTTGGATACGTTGGCCAAGCTCCTGCAAAAAAAACAAAATTAATTATTAAGAATAAAGCTATATATTTTTTCATTTTCATAAACGTTCTTTCTTAAAATAATTATTTTTTAAATATATTAGTATAATCTCCATCAAAATCTTCTTCTACCGGCACTTCAACTTCAAGCCTTTTGATTGCTTCTAGAGCTTCTCTAAATAGTCGCCCCTTGTGTATTGCTTCTAGAGCTTCTCTAATAGCCGCCCCTTGTGTTCCAGATGGAGCTGCTTGCAAAAGACGTTGATATAATGCGCCTTGCGTTCCAGGTTGAACGCCTTTCAAAATCTCAGCTATACCCATTAACGATTTTCCCATTTTTGCTATTTCTGCTTCTTCTGCTACTACTTCTTCTTCTGTCTTTCTTAACTGATCAACTTGAGCTACTTTTGGTTGTATTGGTGCATTACAAATACTAGAAACTTGTAATAAAGCTAGAAGTTGTGACTCTAGCTTTATTTCTGCTGCGGCAGGATCAGGATTTGCTTCTGCAGCAAAGAGCGTGTTACAAGAAACAATGAACAGAAAAAAGAAAGTTTTTTTAGAATAATCACTCATTAAAGTCCTTACAAATATTAAAAATTATTATGCATTCTATAATAATTATTTATACAAAATTCACAAATTAATCGTACCTTGCATCATTTTATCACTTTATTTAGTTGCAACTCTACAAATTACTGCTCCTACAATTTTTGTCGGACGCAATCGTAAAAGCGCTTTGCTTGCATATTTTAATGTTGATCCAGTAGTCATAACATCATCTAGCAACAAAATCCGCTTATTTTTATAAAAATGCGCATCTTTAGACAAAGCAAAAATATCTTTGACATTAACTTGACGATCTTTTAACGAAAGCATCCCCTGTATTTTTGTTTTGCTCTTTCGAACAAGAAGATTCACGACAGGCTTACCACTTTGCCTACTGATTGCGTGGGCCAATTCTTCTGATTGATTAAACCAACGACGCGCATACCGCGTCCAATGCAACGGCACAGGAACAATAATATCAAAATCTGCATACTGCAAAGAAGTTTGCTGCCACATCATCCTTCCAAGCAAGGCAAACACCGCTTTGTTGCCATAATTTTTACTTTGAATAAGCATACGCAAAGGATCGACATAATCACTGACTGCAAAAACTGTGATCATTGTATTTTCTGTGATAACTAAAGGTGCTGAAACAATCGGTCTGATCATCGCAACACATGTTTGGCATACGATAGATTCTTTTGCGATTAATTTTTTACAAAAAACACAAACAGCGGGAATAATGATCTGATACAATGCATAGAGATACTCTTTACACGCCGAAACTACTGAATGCATCAAGATTCTGACTCAGTCATAGTCTGCAATAACATGATACAAACACCTGCAACAATGCATATATCTGCGATATTAAAAATAGGAAATGTCCACGAACCCCAAGAAATCTGAATAAAATCAACTACTGCTTTATGATACAATCGATCAATAAAATTAGCTGTGCCACCAACAATAACGAGTGTTTCTGCATACGTACAATAGCCATTCATGCGCCTTTGATAAGCATACCAAGAAAAATAAAATAGAAAAAAACCAGAGACAAGGGTAATCGCAACAAAAACAAGCGTTTTTGAACTTGCAAACATGCTCCAGGATATTCCATAATTATAGACAACATTAAAAGATAAAAATGAATTAAAGCAGACTGGATATTTAAAATGTGATACTGCCCATGATTTTGAAAAAAAATCTATAAAAGCAAGCAGCCACAAGTTCCTTACGTACGCATAACATTTGTGATCCTTCATCGAATGCGCACTCCTAAACCATGCACTGCTTTTTCAACAGCTAATTGAACTTCTATCAACATATCTTTCGTAACCGATTGCTCTTCGTCTTGCACAAAATACCGAAACGTAACTGATTTTTCATCCTGCCATTCAGGTCGCTGAAAAACATCTTGCAACTGAACTTCTTTAATCAATCGATGCGCTAACGCAATCGTCATTTGTAATGTTTCAACCGAATACGAAAGTGGCGTCATCATGCTTATATCGAGATAACTTCCTTGATATTTAGAAAAAGGAACAAATCGTTTTTCAGTCTGTTTATGTTCGAGCACATATGTCGCATCAAGTTCAAAAGCCCACGCATGGCCACCACCTAATCCATGCATGATGGCTCCATTGATCATACCGACTTTGCCAACAATGGTATCCTGTGAAATAATATCAGCAACTTGATACGCATGCGCCCACAAAGGTTTTTGTAATGATTTTTTTAAAGTAATTTTTATACCGCACAAAGCGTACAAATCTTTTAAAAGATCAGCCTGCTTATAAAAATCAATTTCATTTTTTCGCTGATACAGAATGCCTGCTATCTTTTTTTGTTCAATAACTTTTGATTGCGCAGGATCGGTATGCCACGCACGACCATATTCAAAGAAAGCAGCCTGTTCATGCTTTGCTGCAATCTCATCAACATTTTTAAGCAAAGGAATAACGAGCGAATCGACTAATGTTGTCGCTTGTTCAGAAAGTGGATGCGCAATTTCTACGGGCAATACAATATTCCAATCTATTTTTTTTAAAAAATCATTATCTAAAAGTGCGTAATTATAGACCTCTTGCATTTTTCCCGTCACTGCCAAAAACTGTTTTATTGCGTAGAGTCGAGATTGCCAAGCAGGCACAAAAACTTTTTTTGCAACTACTGGTAATCTTTCGGGGATATGTTCGTAACCATACAAACGACCAACTTCTTCAACAATATCTTCTTTGATTTTTATATCTTTAGTTGCTCGATACGATGGAACCGTGATCGTAAATGCTTGATCATCATTTTTTTTGGTGACAATAACTTTGTAATGGGCTGATTCCAAAATAGTTTTAATGTCATCTTTTTTAAACGTAATGCCCAAGCGATCTTCTATAAAACTTTGGGTTATATTGATTACAATAGGTTTTACCAATGAACCAATCGCAACACCTGATGGTACACTATCTTTTGCAATACCATCTTGTATCAAGAGTTGCGCAAATCGCTTGAGCCCTTGCAATGCCTGCTCTGGATCAAGTTCTTTTTCAAAACGCGCTGAACTTTCTGATCGCAATTTATGAAAACATGATGATCTTCGTATAGAGCCACCACTAAATGTTGCCGCTTCAACCAACAATGAATCTGTTGTTGTACTAACTCCAGAAGCCATGCCCCCTTTGATGCCAGCCAAGGCTAAAGCCTGCGTATCATCAGCTATTACGATATCTGTTTCTTGCAACGTAAGATGTTCGTTATTCAAAACAATAAGTTGCTCTCCATTCTTTGCTTTGCGAGGACCTATATATTTTGAAACTTTTTGAGCATCGAATGCGTGCAATGGTTGACCAATATCAAACATAACGTAATTAGTTGCATCAACAACATAATCTATCGGTCTTTGTCCAACACGTGACAATCTAAAACCCATCCATAAAACTGAAGGGCTCAACATACTATTTTTGTAATAAAGCATCGAAAAAAAAGACACTTCTTGTGTATCGATGCTTAACGTAAAAGGGAATGCTTGCGTTGCCTGATATTCTTTTTCGTACTGCTGTATTGTGATCGGTGCAAAAAAATCATCTTCTGATCGTAATTTTGTTTTTAAAAATGGTGCGACTTCGCGCGCAAAACCTCTATGGCTCCACAAATCCGGACGGTGCGTAATAGACTTATTATCAATATCAATGATAACATCAGTTGTTTCGATTTTTTTACGCCATGAACCATGTTCTAACAATGATTGCTCTAAAGCAAATACGCCTACCAATCCTTCTTTTTCGATATATATATCGCTGTACAAAAGCCATGAATAAAGAGATCCTTCTTTTTTGACAAAATAGATCGCACTCATAATAGCATCTGAACGGAATGGCAGACTTATTGTTTGTCTAATTTCTGGTACAAAAAACGTGATTGAATTTTCTGATATCTCTTGAACCTTTCCTGCATACCACGATCCAAGATCTAAAGAATATTCAGTTGTTGTCTCAATTTCTGCAACTTTAGTATTAAAATGATGCACAAGTGCCTGCAGATCAAGAGCGTCCCAAGCAATACTGAGATGATCACAAACCCAGCGTAATGATAATTTCATGATAGGTCCTTCTAGAAAGAATTATGAAATTTTAGAGTAAAATAAAACTAAAACATCCGCAACTTATCATGGTTCTAGTCTTGAGAAAAAGACCGTGGTATTCTAGATAATCATAGAATTAGAAACAATAAGCGAGGAATAATCCATGGCTGGAAAAATACTTTTATTTTATAAATATATAAAACTAGAAAACCCGCAAGAAATAGCTGACTGGCAAAGAAAACTTTGCCTCTCTTTAGAGCTTAAAGGTAGAATAATTCTTGCTTGCGAAGGAATTAATGGTACTGTTGGCGGATCAGAAGAAGCTACAAAAAAGTATATCGAGGCCATGGAAGCGCACCCTTTATTTACCAATATTGATTTTAAAGACGCTGCCGGCAGTGCAGCACATTTCCCGCGCCTTCGCATCATGGTTAAAAAAGAAATTGTAAATCTTGGCATCGATCCAGAAAAGCTAACCATCAAAGACACGGGCCAGTATCTCACGCCGCAAGAAGCTCACGAACTCATGAATCAAGCACCTGAAGATCTTGTGATCCTTGATACACGCAATGATTACGAAACAGCAATCGGAACATTTACCAATGCCATCGCACCGAACACTCGTTATTTCAGAGAATTTCCTGCATATATCGACAAAAATCTTGATCTTTTTAAAGACAAGCAAGTGCTTATGACCTGCACAGGCGGCGTTCGCTGTGAACGTGCATCTGCGTATGTAAAGCTCAAAGGCGTTGCTAAAAATGTTATGCATCTTAAAGGCGGTATTCATCGCTATATCGAGCAATATCCAGATGGCCACTTTAAGGGCTCAAATTATGTTTTTGATGCGCGTATTTCTCACGCTGTTTCTAATGATCTTTTAAGCGAATGCAACCTTTGCAAAACAGCAACTGATTATTACGAAAATTGCAAAAATGCGTTTTGCAATAAACAATTCCTTGTCTGCGCGTCTTGTAAAGATGCATTTGGACAATCATGCAGTGTAAGTTGCGTTGAACTTATTAAAAATAATAAAGTTTCTGTACGCACAAAAGAAGCTCGTATCGCTGCATAAGCAAAAGGAAATTAATGTCTTTCGTAATCCAAGAAAACATAGCCCTGCACGATAAAAATTGGTTCAGAACGGGCGGAGCCGCTCGTTATTTTTGCCAACCAAAAACAGGCTTAGAATTCCAAGAAGCTTTATTTTTTGCACAAACTCATGGTCTTGAAATTTTTGTTCTAGGCCAAGGAGCAAACGTACTCATAAGCGACGAAGGCTTTGATGGCCTTGTTATTCAGCCACAAAATACTGACTATACAAGACTAGAAGCAATTTCGAACACGATGCACTTAGTAACTTGCGGTGCTGGGCTTACGATGGATGCACTTATCGAAAAAACACTTGCTGATAGTCTTACCGGGCTTGAAGTTTTTAGCGGCATTCCGGGAACATTAGGCGGATCGACGTTTATTAACTTGCATTACTTTATTCATTTTTTAAGTGATTTTATTCATAAAGCTTCTGTCATCAAACGATCGACAGGCGAAATTTTTATGGTTGACGCTGCATGGTTCACATTTGGATACAATCAATCAACACTCATGAATCATGAGTATTACGTTATATCAGTAACACTCAAACTAAAAAAATCTAGCGATACCGAAGTTGCTTACGCGCAAGGCAGGCGCTACGAAATCATCCGTCATCGCAATTCACGATATCCAACGGCCAATACATGCGGAAGTTTTTTTAGAAATTTTCACGAAGACGAAGTCTCTTTAATTTCTAACAATAGAAAAATGATTTTTATAGCATTCTATCTTGATAAAATCGGCGTTAAAGGCGTTCAAGAAAAAGGTGGTGCAAAAGTTTCGTGGCAACATGCTAATATGCTCGTCAACACAGGAACAGCAACATCGCAAGATATTATTGATCTAGCGCGCACTTTACAAATAAAGGTCTATCGTGAATTTGGTATTTTGCCGCAACCAGAATGTCTTTTGATTGGCTTTAAAACGTATCCTTTAGTAACGGCTTACGAACTTTCCTTGCTGCAACAGTCGCCAACACTGAATCACTCTGCCCATCAGAAAACCACTTAAAAGCGCTGTGCTTGCAACATCAATTGCATAGAGCAAAAAATTATTTTTATACAGAGGATAAAGAGCGATCATCGCACCATTAAAAAATTTTATGCAAAAAAATAACAGCAAAATAATCAAAATATCTTTGCTGCCTTTTATACGAATAATACGTCTTGAAGCATCTACTACTTCTGGTTGTTTTTTTAAAATACGCCACATTCCAAGACCAATGCCAAGCAATGCTCCTAAAAGATAGATTCTAACAATACACCAACTAATGCCATATTTTTTGTACATAAAAAATAACGATGCACTTAAAAAAAATGATGAGAAAATTATTAAAGAAAAAAATGAAACAGCACGATCTTTTAAAGCATACATTCCACGCATTATGCAAAATAATAATGCAAACCAAGCCCAGACAGGCACTTGTACAAAAAAATCTATCATAAAAACTTTCAACGTAAAAAAATAGCACGCATTCCAAAAGCAACCAACCATAAAGGCATTCCAACAAAATTATATTCCCGTCTATCTAAATTTGAACTTATAAAAGCATTATGCATAAGAACATGAGCAGCTCCTGCAAACAAAAATAGTGTCCTAAAACTTACATCTCTTGAAGCCAAACCTGCTCCTAAATAAAGCCCAGGAATTATTACTGCAGAAGTAAAATGAGTAGCTTTTTCTGCGCAAGTTGAATTAACATCTTGCGGCCAAAAATAATTTTTCATCGCGGCAACACTTGTGTTCACATAACTTTGAACACAAAACAGACTCAAGATCGTTAGTGCTTTTATTTTTTTCATATTTTTTCCTTATAAAATTTAAAAATTATTTTAAGCAGACAGTCCGCCGCCCAAAACAGCTGCCCAAGCCAATACACCAACAGCTCCCGAAACAAGAGATGCTCCAAAAAGATTACTTCCTGGCCTTCCTGTATGAATACTTGCAGTACTTAAAGTATTATGCATAGCGACATGAGCAATTCCTGCACACAAAAATGGTATTTTGAAAATTGAATCTCTTAACAAACAACTTGCTCCTAAACAAAGTCCTGGAATTATTGCTGCTGAAGTAAAATGAGTAGCCTTTTCTGCGCAAGTTGAACTAACACCTTTCGGCCAGAAATAATTTTTCATCGCAGCGACACTTGCGTTCACATAACTCTGAACACACAATAAGCTTAAAAAAGCTCCAATTTTTATATATTTCATTTTTTTCCTTTTACTTATATAGAATATTTACTATTAGTCATTTTATTATAAATAAAAGGGTTTGTCAAATGCGAAAAATAAAAAGTTAAGCTTGGATATTTGTTTTTTACAGCGCCTCGTCGCTGACTAGCGTCTCTTCATCAAAATATTCAAGGATCTTTAAGCCAGAAAGACCTTCTGGCATCTGTTCTCTGTAGCAAAAATAACGCACAGGTTTATCTTGTTTTATTTTTGGCAGTGCCGCAATAACCGAATCATACTCAGGCATAGCCTCTTCATCGTAATATTCAAGAATTACAAGCTCGGTAGAAAGGCCTGTCGGTGTTTTAGTTTTATAACAAAAATAAGAAGGCTTTTTGTCTGCCTCCTGAACATCGGTTGGCATTGATTCTAGCTTAACAATAGACACTGAAGGTTTTTTAGCTTCTGGCTTTTGCAAGATTTTTTTTACTGATTTTTTAATATTTTTTGCAACACGCCTTTTTAATAAATGCTTTTTTTGTTTTTGTATGTCTTTTAAAGACATTTGCCAACTATCAAGTTCATAAAAATCACGCCCTGCTTTATACATTTTTTTTTCTCTTTGCTCTTCATCATCAGACAGGCCGCGCTGTTGCAACTTTTTATAACAGGCAAAACAATACGGCTTAGGCTCATTTTCCACAAAAAATACATCTAAAATCGTAAGTGGCGCATTGCATACAGAACAATAAAACTGCTGCTGTTCATGCTTTACGAATGCTTTTACAAAAAAAGAACTTTGCAGCACGCAAAAAATCATGATTATTTTTTTATACATAAAATTTCCTTAAAAAAAATAATTACATTAAAAACATGTTATAATTTAAACCCTTCAATTTAAAAAAACTTTCGAACTCTCGTCATCCTCAGGGAGCAATGCGACCGCAAGGATCCAGACTTCGAAAGTTTTTTTAAAAATTATTAACTTTTTTATTTCTAAACTAACTGCTTTCTGTTATAAAAATCACACCATAGCTATTACAAAACAACAACTGGATCCTTGCGGTCGCGCTGCTCCCTGAGGATGACGAGAGTATATTTTTACGATATACTGGATCTTTTAGAAGGTGCAAGAATGTTGTTTTTTAATGAATTTATTTTTTTTATACAAATTATAGCCGTAAGTTTTTTTGGTCTTGGCTCAGTGCTCTTTGGCAGCGCTGGATGCGCGTCTTTTATAACGCTGTGCGCGCTTTTAAGTAATCTTTTTATACAAAAACAGATCATGCTTTTTGGCCTTTCTATCGTTGCGTGCGATGCACTTTCGATTGGCTCTGACATCGGCATTCATCTTATGTATGAATATTTTGGACCAAACATCACTAAAAAAACTATCTGGCTCTGTCTTTATATCAGCATCTTTTTTATAAGCATAGCTCAGCTATTTTTATGGTATCAACCTAATAGCTTTGATATTACGAATGGCGCTTATACGACAATACTTGCTCCTATGCCCTTTATCATAACGAGTTCTTGCTTAGTTGCCCTTGCAACAAAAGCTCTGAATTATGCCATTTATCATGCACTTTCTTTGCGTTGGGGCACTGCACATTTTTTCAAGAAAAATATTATTGCGCTTTTGGTGAGTCAGCTTTTTGATACCATTGCTTTTAGTTGCATAGCCCTTTCTGGAACCGTTCATTCGGTGCTTCATGTTATTTTATTTTCACTTTTGATAAAAAGCATTATCATTTTTTCTGGCGTTCCTTTTATAACATTTTGCCGTCGATTTATACCGTTACAACCTTTTACCAAACAGACTTTACAACAACATGAAATTTGAAATCATTCATCAATCAAAAAAATCAAAAGCCCGCGTTGGTCGGATTCATACACCTCACGGGATTATCGATACACCGAATTTTGTACCAGTTGGCACAAACGGAAGTTTAAAAGCACTTGATAGCGTCTTAACCGATCAATTGGACATTCAACTTATGTTTTGCAATACGTATCATTTAATCGTGCAGCCTGGAACAAAACTTATTAAACATGCAGGCGGCCTACACACCTTTATGAATCGAAAGCAACCTTTAATCACTGATTCTGGCGGCTTTCAGGTCTTTAGTTTAATGTATGGATCAGTGAATGATGAACTAAAAAGCAAGGGGACCAAAAAACAATCGAATTCTATTTTAAAAATATCAGAAGAAGGTGTTTTGTTTAGATCGTATCGTGATGGTTCTCCTATCCTGCTGACTCCAGAATCTTCTGTGCAAGCGCAAAAAGATCTTGCCGCTGATATTATTATTCCTCTTGATGAGCTTCCACCCTACCATTTGCATCCTAAAAAACTCAAAATATCGTTTGAAAGGACGCATCGCTGGCAAAAACGATCACTTGATGAGCATTACAAAGCTACGCAAAACCAAGCGATGTACGCAGTCATTCATGGCGGCGTTGATCCTGAGCTACGAAAACAAAGCTGTAACATTTTGACCAAACTTGCTTTTGATGGATTTGCTATCGGTGGATCTTTAGGAAAAAATCATGAACAACTTTTTAACGTAATCAATGATACGGTCATTCATTTGCCTACCGAATATCCGAAACATCTTTTAGGCATCGGCGATGTAATTGCATTAGAACCTGCAATTGCGCAAGGTATTGATACATTTGATTCTTCTCATCCAACGCGCTGTGCGCGCCACGGATTGCTTTTTACGTCAAACGGGATGATTAAATTGATGAATGCGCAGTATCAAGAAGTGTTTCAACCTATTGATAAAGACTGCAGCTGCTATACCTGCGCACATTATACTATTGCGTATATTCGGCATCTTTTTAAAGCGCACGAACTGACAGCGTATCATCTTGCAAGCATTCATAATGTTCATTTTATGATCACGCTCATGAAAGACTACAGGAAAAAAATCTTAGAAGATCTTTTGTAAAAAAAATAAGAGCCACTTTTTTACAAGCAGCTCTTATTTTTCATCATTACGCTCTTTTTTTTATTTTTTTATAAATAATAAGGATTTCCAGTTAATTCAACAGATATTTTATCATACCTTGTTGGATCTATTAACTTGTCTGAACGAGAATAGCGCCTACAGTAGGCCAAACTCTCATCACTGTTTTCATCTTGCAAAGAATAATATTTTGGATTAGCTAATAACAATTCTTTTCTAGTATCAAAAATAGGAGATATTTCAGGATATTTTTCTTCTAAACGTTTCACATTCAAGCTGAAAGTTGGCATCAACAAAGCTAATATGCTAGTTACTCTTGCAGTTGCTGCACAAAATTCTATACGTAATTCAGAAAATTCTGCTGCTGTAAGATTCGGTTTTGTTGCAGAATTTTTTAATTCATTAAATCTATCTTTTAATTCTTCAGCAAATTTTTTTGTTTCTGGATTTTTATTTTTATTGCATACTATTTTTACAAGATCATTCAATACATTAATTTCAGCTGCCATTAAGCTTTGCAAGAGATTAATTTCTTTTTCATCAATTTTTGTACTTAATACTGAAAAAAAAGATGAATCACTTTTTACAGTATTTTTTTTAAAAAAATACTTACCCAAACAAAATGATCCATATGCTACTCCGGCTACCGTTACAAATGGCATAAAATTTCTTGCAACAAATCCTTTAGTTCGGTCCCAAAATGATGGCTTTGCCGCTTGCTTTACAAATTCCCTCATAGTATTTGGAGTTTTTGGCGCTTGCTCAGAGAAAGATCTTTTTCCTGCAGCTTGAGCTAAAGAAGCAACTGATGATGCTTTGGTTGACCTTAAAGCAGTAGTCATAAGACCTACTCTGCTTGCAGCTGCGCCATTTTTAAAAGTAGTTCGCATTGCAGCCATTGGTTGAACTTGATTAACAACACTAAGTGCGCATAATAGCGCTATTGAATATATAGATTTCATTAGTATTTCCTTATAGTTTTTATAAAATTATTGTGATAAAAAAAAAGAGCCACTTTAAATAAACAAGCAACTCTTATTTTTCATCATTACGCTCTTTTTTTTATTATCTTCCTAAAAGCCAGTTCCAAGTACGAGTCAAATAGCCTTCTTCAACTTTTGTTAAAAAATCTATACCTTCTCGTTCGCTTAAAGCTTTAATTGCTGCTTTTGTTGCTTCTTTTGTTTGACGCGCAGTTTTCCAATTTTTATCGCAATATTCTAATGCTTTTCTCATTTGTTTAATAAGTTTTTTAGAATCTTTACAATCAAGCCCTTGAGCAAAAACTATGTCTACTTCTCCATTAGGAAAAAATAAATATCTGTGATAATAAATATTTTGTTGTTTTTGCATATTTTCATCAATCATACATAAAGTTCTTTGAACTGCTTTTTCCAATTCACTAAATGAATCATAATTCGAATGAGTATAAAATCCATATTCATATAAAGTAGAACCACCTTCATGATGCAATTCTGCTAAAGCCAAATATTCAATGTTTCCTGTTTTGTATGGATGCCCACCCTGAAGATAAACAAGTTCTAATGCATAGATTTCACCACCAACACCAATAGTTGTTCTTTCTGTTCTTGATAGATTAACATCATATTTACCATCAAGTTTTCTTTGCTTAACGTTATCCCAAACATTTTGCTCAGCTTGAACTGGCGCATCTTGAGCTAGTGTTCCTTTAAGTTTAGAAGCTTCATACATTGCGTGCACTTGCTTTACTTCTTTACGATATGCCAATGCTGCAACCGAAAACAATCCAGTTGCTGTTACGAATGGCATAAAATTTCTTGCAACAAATCCTTTGGTTCGAGTTGCAGCTTGCTTTGCAGCTTGTTGCATACTTTCTACCGTTCCTGCAACTTTTGCAGAGAAAGATCTTTGCCCTGCAGCTTGAGCTAATGAAGCAATTGGTGCTCTCGTTGATCTTAAAGCAGTAGCCATAAGACCTACTCTGCTTGCAGCCATTGCATTTCTTGCACCAGCTCGCATTGCAGCCATTGGTTGAACTTGATTAACAACACTAAGTGCGCATAACAGCGCTATTGAATATATAGATTTCATTGTATTTCCTTTATATTTTAATGAAAAAAGCTATTTCTAATTGAAATAATATCATAAAGAATGATTATTGCAAGCGGACTATGCAAGCCTTTTAAGCCTGTCAGCTTAATTTTTAATTAAAAAATAAGAGCCACTTTTTTACAAGCAGCTCTTATTTTTTAAAAATTATGCTCTTTTTTTATTATTTTTGTAGCGCCCAATCAGCAAAGCGTGCAAAATAACCTTTTTTGTCTTTTTCTAAAAAAAACGAATATTTTCTACGATCTCTTTTTTCTAAATCTTTTATGGCTTTGATTAAACCTGGAATTTCATCTTTAGAAGCATGAGCAAATAAATCAGTCAAAGTATCTTGAAATAATAAATCCTTTGAGTCTCTTTCCGTTGCATTATAAATTACATAAATCTTCTTATCTGTTATTAAAGCACGTTTTGTATAATCTCTATTTTCTCGAAGAGACGTTTCACCTTCTAAACAAATATCTTCTACTATTTTTGGATCACAAGTTAAGCCTACACCTAAACGAGCAGAAAAAGCTGATGGAAATTTTTCATCAAAACACCAAACCGTTTGTTCTTCCAATCTACCAATATTTTGTTCTTCTAGTTTTTTTGCTAATGTTCTTTCTGCTAGTGCTTTTGCATGAACAATCTTTTGATTTGCAACATTATAGTAATGTTGAGGAGAATGAGGATATGCCAATCGTGCTACAGTAAGCAATCCAGTTGCCGTTACGAATGGCATAAAATTTCTTGCCACAAATCCTTTAGCTCCATTCGCAGCCATTGGTTGAGCTTGATTAACAACACTAAGTGCGCACAAAAGCGCTATTGCATATATAGATTTCATTGTATTTCCTTATCGTTTAATGAAAAAACTAGCAAAATAACTTGTTTTATTTTCTAAAAAAATGAATATTTTCTGTCATCTCTTTTTTCTAAATCTTTTACGGCTTTGATTAAACCTGGAATTTTTTCTTCATAAATTATAATTTTGGACTTGGCCAATTACCAGCAATGTGCGCGTGCAAATGATATATAACCTGAGAAGAATTGCTGCCATTATTAATGTGCAAAGTATAAGGTCTTTTATCGGCTATTTTGTTAGCAAGCAAAATCATATCAAGCAGCACTTCTGCATATTTTTTAAGATTACAAAAATCAGTTTTTAAATTAGCAACGTGTTCTCGCGGAGAAATTAAAAAATCAGCAGTAACTGTAGGCCTATGTTTTAAAAATGCAAACGCATGTTCACTTGTTGCAATAATGTTTCCTGGTGCTGTTTTATCTAAAATCTTACAAAAAACACAATCTTTTTTATTAATACATTTTTCGCTAGATGCTTTTGTGTAATGCAAAGTTACTTTAAAAGGTTTAATCATGTCTGTATTTTGATTCTTTGGCACATTGCTATCAATAAATAAAGTAAAATCATATCCTTCCATTACAGCCAAAATAAGATTAAAAAAGCCTAAAAAATTTTCGAAATTTTTAGATCTCCACAAATAATCAAAATCATACAAACTTGATGGTAGCCATATTGTTTCAAGTTCCATGATTCCATCGCTCTTATAATACACATTGGCAACATGATAATTTGAATGTAAAGATTCGCAAATTTTTTCACTCTTTCCATCTGCAGCTAAAAATGATCTATGGCCACCAATGCTTCTTTCTGTAGCACCATCAGCCATAAGACTCGCTTCTGAGCTAGACTTGCATCCAAATGGAAAATTTTCTATGTCATGTTTTTTTTGTTGCAATACCTTTGTTTGCACACTAACAAGTGTATCAAATGAACAAAGCAAAAGACTAAAGAGTAATAAAAAAAATATCATATATCCTCGCATTAAAGAACAACCAACATCCTTACAGCATGCTGATCCCATAGGTTTTGTCAATTTTTACACTTTCGAAAGTATCGATTCAGAGCGATCTATTAAAATTTTTAAACGACGATAATCCTCCCCTACAATTAATTGAATAGTCTCTATAAATGTAATACAAGATTCTAAGCTCAAAAGCTTATGTTCAGCTTGCGTTTGCAATAAAGAAATCAATAATTCATCCACTTGAATCTGAATATTTGTTTTTAAAATAATATGCAAATAAGCGCACGATTTAAAAAAAAGCTGCATTTCATCAGGCGTTGCTAATCGCACAAACGCATGCATTTTAGGCGGTTCAGGAGCAATTTGATAAAAGACTTCATCATGTTTTAAAAAACCTACAATTAAACACGAAAAAGTCGTATGCATATATTCAAATATTTGAGGCTGCTCAATGCGCAGCTCTTCTTCTGTTTTTTTATATACAAATGCCGTTCTGTAAGGATCTAATGACCCTGTTTGAATTGCATATACAAGCCCAAAAACAAGCTTATCTTGCGTGGCAATCGTAAGTAATGATCCAAAAGCAGGAAAAGCATCCCACTGCCAACTTTGAGCAGTAAATGTCTGCAAAGAGCTTTGTATAACTTCAGCCAAATAAAGTTGTTTGTTGTTTTTGTTGTTCTGATTCTGTTGCCGCGTCATGCATTACTCCTTTAATAAAAGTAGCTCGATGAATAAACGAAGGGCCATGCATTTTTAAAGCTTCTTGATGATCTCTGGTTCCATACCCTTTATGCTCATCAAGCGCATACAGAGGGTAATCGTGAGCCTGTCTTTTTAAAAGCGCATCCCGTTTAACCTTAGCCAAAATTGATGCCGCAGCGATAGAAATTGAACGACTCTCGCCAAATGGAAAGCTCATTATTTCAAAAGTACCGTACGCAACAGCCAAAGGCATAGCATCGATTAAAACAAGCTTTAGGCGCGCTGCCCGTTCTGATGATTGTGAATAAAGAGCGCACAAAGCCTGCTTCATCGCTTGTTGGGTCGCTTGATAAATATTATGCGTATCAATTGCAAAGGCTGAACGAATTCCATATGCATACCAACTATTTTTTATAATCCAGTCCGCAGCTATCATTCTTTGCGTTTCAGTTAGAATTTTAGAATCTTTTAAAAACTCATGGCTTGCAAAAGGATGCAAAATGACCGCAGAAGTAACTACTGGCCCTGCAAAGCAACCTCTTCCAACTTCGTCAATACCACAAACATAAGCCTGTTCAGACCAGACTTTAGCTTCAAATTCTGATGATGAAACTTTTTTTTCTAAGCCCATTTTTTAAAACAAATCACTTTCGAAAAAACTTTTCCATTTGACAAGTTTAAAGTTGTTGGTACTCTATTAGAAAATACGCAGTGTTTTTATTTATTTGTTTAACTATGCTCTTTTTTATTACGTATTAAAGAGTAAGACTTTGCAAAAAGGAGTCAAATTATGTCATCTACAGCTTTACGAGTCAAAGAATTATTACGAGAAAAAGGTTGGACTACAAAAGTTCTTGCCGAAAAAACTGGTATGTCAGAAAGCTATCTTACTCATATAAAAAATGGGACAAGACGCTGGAACGAAGACTCATTAAAAAAATTAGCGAATGCTTTTGAGATCACCCCTATCGATCTCTTTGCAGAAAAACGCAAACGTACGGATAATATTGATAGCAATATTAGCATGCCACAGCGCTCTGACGTTGAACTCAAAGTTCAAGTCGTTCCTGTTGTTGGAGAAATCCCTTCTAATCCATCACCGTACAACAACCAAATGATCCAAACAACGACTGGCTACAAAGATGTCTTTGTGCCAACTTTAAACTTAAATGATTCAGCAATGTTTGCCTTTGCTGTTGATAACAACTCATTAGCGCCAGTATTTGTAAAAGGCGACCTCTTGATTGTTTCACCAGAAGTATGGACCAAATCTGGCGACATCGTTGCAGTAGAATATGGTAATGATACCCCTATCAAAGCAATTATGCAGGCTACTATGAGCGATGACTTTATCGTTTTAGAAACTCCAAGCAGAAAACAAGCTCCTATTGCTCTTGTGCGCGGAAAAGATCATTTTAGAATTATTGGCCGCGTTGTACAACGCATTCAAAAATTCCTATAATTTTTATAAGCTCTTAAAAAAGATAGCTTCCTTAAAAAGCCGGTATATTCTTGCTTTTAAAAGTGGAGCTATCTTTTTTTTATGATTCTAGTACTCTTTTTGTAGCAGTTTGCTAAATAAAATAAATTCTGAGTGATATTTTATAAGAGCGCATGGTGCGCGATTTCCACTTAGTAAACAATGCAAAGGTATGTTATGAATCGTTATGAGATTCTTCTTTTAGCCGTGCCTCATATGACTGAGGACGAGTCTACTGCCATAGAACGTGGCATCGAAAAAATAGTACAAGGTGTTCCGGGAAGTGTTATCACTTCTTATGACAAATGGGGTAAATGCAAACTTGCTTATCCTATTGGAGAACATGAATACGGCCTTTATTTTTTAATTCGTTTTACGCTCACTGATCCTAAAAGCGTTTTTGATGCAATTCATACGTTTTTAACCATGAAATATAGCGAGTCAGTCATTAGACATCTTATGAAAAAATTAGATAAAAATGAGCCTGCTGTATATGTTCGTCAAGAAATTGTAGAAGAAGCTCCAACAGGTGACGTTCGTGATTTTTTACGAAAAAATAAAATGGAAGGCTTGCTCCCTTCTGTAGAAGGTGGCGAAGAAAAGCCAGAACGCGAACACCGCAGAGATCGCGGTCCTAGAACTCCTTATCAATCATCATATAATAGACATCCACGAAAAGATAAAGATGCCGCAGCTCCTACTTTTACAAAACCTGTTGATACCGAAAAGGTTTGACCATGACTAAAAAAATAAAATTAAAAGTTAGTTCTCGTCTTTTAAAAAAGAAAAATCGTCGTAGTTCTTCGAACCAAAAAAAACAATGCCGTTTTTGCGCAAATGATGAACAAGCATTATTGCTCAACTACAAAAACACGCATGTTTTAAAACATTTTTTAACAGAACGTGGTAAAATTTTACCTTCACGTATTTCTGGAAACTGTGCTATGCATCAACGTGGCATGGGCGACGCGATTAAATGCGCTCGAACAATGGCTCTCTTGCCTTATTGTTCATCAGCTTATTAAAACGTTTTAAGTGAGAAAAACTCTATGAATATATATTGTTTTTCTCACTTTTTTTATGTCTTATGAAACATGCTTACAGACTTATTATTGCTTACGATGGTACAGATTATTACGGCTGGCAATTTCAAAACGATCGACCTTCTGTAGAGGGCGTTATCAGAAAAACCTTTTTAAGAAGCTTTAAACAAAAAGATGTTCTTTTTGTTGGCGCGTCTCGCACGGATGCTGGTGTTCATGCACGCGGTCAGACTGCTCGATTAAAAACAGATCTATTGCTTGAGCCTCACAAACTTATGACTATTTTGAATCGTGCATTGCCGCGCGATATTCAGATCGTTTCTTGCATTCATGCTCCAGATCGATTCCATCCGCATCATGACGTGCTCATGAAAACATACACCTATTCTTTTTCTCTACAAAAACCATCGCCGCAAGAATCTCGATTTTTATATTATTTTCCCTGGGACATTGATATAAAAACCATGCAAGAAGCGTTACGCGTATTCGAAGGCACGCATGATTTTAGTTATTTTTGCAAAGAAGCTGTTGCAGAAAAATCAAAAATCAAAACGATAACATCAATTATGCTCGAAGAAAAAAATACACATTTTATCATCACGATAAAAGGTACATCGTTTTTGCGTTACATGATCAGACGAATCGTTGGCGCAGCATTTGCCGTTGCAAGTCATCAAAATGTTTCTTTACAAGAGCTTAAAGAGACCTTATCTCAAAAAAACAAACGGGCTAAATTATTGATTACCGCACCTGCTCATGGATTATGCTTATCTACTATTGACTATAAAAATTAAAAAAAGGAATAAACTTGCATGAATACTATAATCAAAAAAATACTCTTTTGTGTTGGATTAATTGCACTCATTGGCGGCAGTTATTACGGCTTATCATACATAAAAAAATCTCGCATTAATGATGGGCTTGTTTGTTACAACGATCTGCGCGATAGGCCTTTTATAAAACAATTATTCAAAGACAATTGGTACCTTTTAACCGCTGATCCAAACAGCGATGTTGATTTTGTTTTTGGAACGCTCTCTCCAAATACGCACGAAGCTAAATATTTTGGAAAAATGGATATTACGATGATGTTCGAAAATAATGTGCCAGCTGGAGTTGTCACGTATTATATGCTTACAAAAGCGCTAGGAAGGGTTGTTTATTTAGCAGTTGATGAAAAGTTTCGCGGCAAAGGATACGGAGAAAAACTTTTACGTTACGCGTGCGATCAGCTCAAAGCAAAAGGCGCTCTTTCTGTAAAATTATTCGTGAGAAGCGAAAATGCTCGCGCTCGAAAATTATACGAAAAAGTTGGTTTTGAACCAGCAGAATCAGAACCCCTATCAGTAGGGCTTTGGTATAGAAAAAAATTATAAAAAAGGAACCACTTTTATGAAAAAATATATTTTGATTTTTACTCTTTTATGCACTACACAAAACATTTTTACAGAAGATTTGTTTTTAGAAGAATTTGAAACAGAATTTTTTAACGAAACCGCTTTACCAGAAACACCTTTTAGCCCTATCATTATTACGCCGCAACCAAAAGTTTTTAAGCTTTCTGACATTCCTTTTTATTTAAAAATCACTGCTATCGGTTTTTATGAATCAAAACTAAAACCTGCTTATTACGCACTCATTGCGTACATAAAATCTTTCCAGACAAAAAAATAAAATCGTTGCTTAATTTTTTGTGTCTTCTTTATCCTGAAGTAAATTTTAACAAAAGGAGACACAAATGAATGCAAAAATACTATTTTTAATGTTAAGTGCTATGCATGTTATGCACGCTTCAGAAAAAGATGCTCAAAAAAATCCTGCAGAAAATCGAGCAACAAATCGACGTAATGCGTTGCCTTCTCTTGAATTCGAAGATGACACTAAACGCGCTTTTGCAGAACTAGAAAGACGAGATACGCCCAATCCATGGGTTGAATTACAACCTACTTGCACGCCGCCGCGATCTATTTCGCCAAATGCACCAGCAACACCTTTAGCTCTTGCCTATCCTCATTCACCTTTATCACCTGACATTGATTATGATCTAGAATATCCTAGAGATCGAGAATCCAGGATAAAATCTTATGGCACTTCAAAAAAACCTAAACGGTCCGAAACATATCCGTATATTAAAAATAGTCAAAACAAAAAAGAATGCTGCGGTGGAACATGTTGCGAAGGAATTTGCAAACTTTTAGAGTTGATTGGAAGATTATTTACGAGTGGCGTACCCTGCTAATTATCAAAAATAAGCTAAAAATCTTGCCAATTTTATTTTTTTCGGCAAAAATACAGTCTTAAAATTATAATTAAAATATAAAGGAATTTGCGATGAATAGATCTTTAACAATTTTTGCTTTTTTATCTTCATTAGTATGCTGCATACATGCTTCTGAACGTCCTAAAAGCCCTCTTCCAGAACCAACGGATTCATTAACCGCATCAATAGCAAGCGCATCAAGTACTCCATCAGAACAAGAATATCAAGACAATAATGCAGAACAACCCATGGATGCTTTAACTGCTGCTGCAAGTTCTCAAGGTACAGGATTCGATATTCCTGCTGGACATTTTGGACCTGCGATGCGTGAAAACCCATTTGATAGACCAGGAGGAAGCTTAGAAACTGAAGAACCAAGACATAGTGCTAGTCTATGCTGCAGCACAAGATTGCTTGCATACGTAAAATCCTGGTGGTCTTCTAGTACTGCTTCAGAAGAAAAAGATAAAAATGAATAAAAACATATGAAAAATAAAATAATTATCATGCTCTTTTTTTCTGCGTTCATGACAAAAGCTGCTTCAACAGAACCACAACGATCTAATAGTACAGCTTCTTCTGACACAGAAGAAACATTTGAGATACCTAAGACCCCTCCTCAAGCAGACCCTCTTACTAATCCAAGTACGACGTATGAAACGCTTTTATCTGCCGCTGCTCTTCTTGGTAGCGCAGCAAAAAGTCTTGCTAGTGGAGCAAGCGCCCTTGCAACTGCTGCTTTAGCTCCAGCTTCAGACGTTTATGATGATAGAATACATAGATTAGGAGAAGAAATTCGCACAGCAGCCGCAAGAGCTAATTATGCAAAATTAAAAACAATCTTAGACCAAAGAGGGCCTATAGAATTTTATGCAGCCGCACTAATTCCAAGCGGTGATAAATTTAGAGCTGTTGAAACTGTTTGTTATGTTCAAGGTGACACAATAAATTGCTTAGAATTATTTGCTTCGATAAAAAATGGCGGTTTACTTTGTTTAAATATTCGAGAAGATGATGACAATTTACTTCAGGCACTTATTCGACAAGAAGTAGCAATACCAAAACCAATATTTTTAAAATTATTAGAATTAGGAGCACCTTTAGAATCTAATAATCCAAAAGAAAAAAATGTCTCTTTTACTTTGCGAGATTTATTAAGCAAGGCTTCTGGAGAAAGAAAAATATATCTAGAAAGTATTGCTAGCCTAATTCATGCTGAAAATTCTAAACGGTATCATTGTTCTATGCTAGGAGTAACGAATCTAAAAGATGTGGCAACACAAACAGACATTACCGTTAATCCTAAAGCAACATTAGAAACATTATCAATAACAGCATCATCTGCTACATAATCCTATGAACACGCATCAATTTGCCTTTTTTTATGATAACGTTTTTTCAGTCTATTCTCACGAACTTGTTTTAACTGATCAAGATTTAGTGCGCCGTCTTACTACTATTATTCGTTGTAAAA
>JACCDT010652747.1_pt1 | contig 35687 bp, 32 predicted proteins | sample 7446291 | NCBI WGS metagenome assembly JACCDT01 (sample SAMN15323446, study PRJNA562643) | freshwater metagenome | isolation source: river surface water | place: USA:Blue River Watershed | collected 2017-08-17
GGCAGCAACGTGCCTGTATACGCGTCGCCGCGCTTGGGTGTAAAGTAATCTTTCTGCAGTTCGCCGCCCAGATGTTTCAAATCTATGCGGAATACGATCGATGTGCTGGGCGTGTTTTCAAGATCGTTGATGAAATCGCGCTCCAGGCTAAGGCCGGTCGAAATGCACTCGTCGCTATAGGTGACGCCCAAGGCCCAAAGCCTTGTGGCATGCGATGAATTGATATCGGAAATAAGCCGTCCCGACAAGTTCCAGTGATCGGTCATTTGCCACGAGCTGCGCACGCCCACCTGTTCGCGGTCGTTGAATTCGCCGTTTCCGGCAAAACGGTCCAGGAACATGTAATCCAGGCCCAGCTTGACCGGGCCGGTATGAGTCTGCGCCGAAAATTCGCTGCGGCGCAAGGCGGGCTTGTCGGTGTCGATGCGGAAGCGGTAGATCAAATCCAGCATCGGGCTGGGATTGATTTCGATTTTTCCGACCGTGTCGGAAAAATGTTTTTCCAACCCGCTGCCCGGCGCGTAGGTCGCGTCTTCGCGCAGGCGCCAGCTTTGCCCGACGAACAGCGATCCGCCCCGGCTTTGTTCGTCGAACAGACCTAGATGCAAGCCGTAATCGACGCGCTGGCCGCCGGCGAAACGGTCATAGCCGGGAAAGCGTTTCAAGTTGAAAAGATTGCTTTCGTCGAATTCAAACGCCTGGCTATCCTCGTTCGGAATGTCGTTGTTGCGTCCGGTATTCGGCGCTGCCACGATCGAAACGATCGGTTCGACATATTTTGTCAAAATTTGTCCGTTATCCAAAGCCATCTTGCCGGACAGAGGATAACGCCAATTCAAATTTGCCTGGGGCAGGGTGCGCCCGCGCCAGCCACCGTCGGGATCGAATCCGGCGGTGTCGGGATTGTCGTAATCGTTGATATAATATCCGGCGGCGTGGTTGCGCAGCTGCAGGTTCAGCAAATGGCCGTTGCCGATCACGCCGGATTTCTGCCAGGACACATCCAGCGCCGCCCTGCGGCTGTCGGTGCCTTCGATGCGCTGCAAATTCATCATTTCGCCGTATATCTGCCAGCTGCCGTCTTCATGGGTGTTGTCCGACACAAAGCTATATCCCATTTGCGGCAAAATAAAGGGCGTGGTGCGGTCCTTGTCGAAATTGCGCAAACCTTGGAAAGACAGCGCGCGCAGTTGCGCGTAATCGCGGCCATAGAATCCTTCGCCGAACGCCTTGCTGACCAGAACCTCGTCGCCGCTGAATTTATACCGGCGCAGATAGGTTTTGTCCGAGGCGCGGTTGACGGCAAGCCCGGCGCGCCAGTTGTCGTTCAAATCCAAATTGACCCGCGCGTCGATGTGGCCGCGCTGGGTTTTGTCGTCGCTTGAATCTATGACGCGCCTGTCGACATGGCCGACCGATCCGCGCAAATCGGCAAAGCCTTGCTGGAATCTTTCGCGGTAGCGGCCGTTCAATATCGCGCCGTCGCCGCGCATCAGGATCGGTTCAACCACAAGGTCGCGGTGCGGCTGGATCGCCCAGTAATAGGGCTGGCGGTAAGTCAGGCCCAGATCGTCGGAATTGGAAATGGACGGCGGCAACAATCCGCTTTTGCGTTTCAAATCGGGATCGGGATGCGACAAATAGGGCATGTACATGACCGGCACGCCGTAAAATTCCATGCGCGCGCCTTCATACTGGATTTCCTGGGCCTTTTCGTCATGCACCACTTTTTTGGCCTTAACCTGCCATAACGGCGCGGCATTCGGGTTTTTCTCGCAAGGGGCGCAGGCGGAAAACACCGCATGATCCATCACTTTTTTATCGCCCTCTTGCCGCTGCGCCGAGCGCGCCGCCAGCCTGCTGCCGTCGCTAAGCCGCAGGCGCAAATTTTCCACCAGCGCCGATTTCAGCCGGTCGCGGATTTCAACCGAATCGGCATAGACCACTTCGCCGGTTTCGCTTTGCAGCACGACGTTGCCTTGGGCGGAAAGAATATTCCGTTGCCGGTCATAGCGCAGTTTCTGGGCGCGCAGGATGCGGCCCGATTGAATCACCTGGATATTGCCGCTGGCCAAGACGGTTCCCGCATTGTTGTCGTAACGCACGTCGTCGGCTTCGAAATACACCGGGCCATCCCCCATGCCGGAAAGGGTTTGGTTGGCCCAGGGAAATTGCTTTTCATCGCTTTGCGGAGATGGTTGCTGAACGGGTTGTAGAATCGGCTGAGGAGGCATAGGCCGCTTGGCTGCGTAATTCTGCTGCGGGCGGGAATAGGCTTGCGGCGGTTGCCATGCTTGGGCCGGGCGTTGCGGGGCCGCATAGGCTTGTTGCGGGGGGCGATATGCCTGAGGCGGCTGCCAGGCCTGAACCTGCGGGCGGGCCGGAACATAATTTTGATGTTGGTAATGCGGCTGATAGCGCTGCGTGTTCAGCGGCCGCGCGGCATAGGGCGCGTAAGGCCGGGGGGCGTAATAGCGGCCATAAGGCGCGGCATTGTGTGCGGCCTGCGGATAAGACGTTGCGCGGTAAGTTTGGGCCATTGCGGTGCTTGCGAAAATACAAACGGCGCAGGCGATCATGGCGGCCAAGATAAAACGGATTTTTTTCATCTTAACCGTCTTCCAAATGCAAAAGCGTCGCGGCGCTTAGAAACGTCGCGACAAAAAACGGCGCCCACATCGCCAGGGTCACGGGGATGCGCCCCGACTGGCCCAGGGCCTGGGTGATGTCGGTGAACACGTAATAGGCGAATCCGGCGAACAATCCCCCCGCCACAAGCCATAAGGCGTTGCGGTTGCGCGCGGGCGAAATCGAAAAACAGGCGGCGATGATGATCATCGCGGCGAATAAAAACGGCTTGGTCAAAAGCCCGTGCCAATAGGCCTTGTGGCGCAAGGCGGAAAATCCGGCTTTTTCCAGCGTCGATATAAAGCCGGGCAATTGCCACACCGACAAGGTTTCCGGCGACGCGAAACCGTCCTGGATTTTTTCCAAGGTCAGGCGGCTTGGCAATTCGACCGCGCCCAAATTTTCGCGTCTGCCGTCCGGCAATGTGGCGTAGGCGTCCGTAACCGACCAGAACCCAGGCATCAATTTTGCCATAGCGGCGTCGATGCGCCTTTGGAATTTATAGTCGCCGTCGAAAAGAAAAATGCTGATGTCGCGCAAGGTCAAGTCCGGCTCGATGATATTGGCGTTCAGTATCAGGCTGCGGTCCGTGTCGAACTCGCGCAGCCAAATGCCGTCGCCGGTGACAAGGGTGTGGCGCGCGCCTTTTTCAAAATGGCGCGCCTCTAGCTGTTCAAATTTGTTGTACAGCGAAGCGGAAAAAGGGTTGATCAAAGCGGTTTGCACGATACCGAACACAAAAGCCAGCGCCAAGGCGGGTTTCAGGAATTGCCACACCGAAATGCCGCCGCCGCGCAGCACCACCAATTCTTGCGATTTGCTAAGCCGCCAAAACACGAACATCGACCCGAACAAGGCGATAAAGGGCATAACCCTTTCCAGCATTTGCGGCAATTTCAAAAGTCCCATGCCGAGGATCGTGGAAAAAGGGATAAAGTCTTTTCCCGCAGCCCGGCGCATCAGCTCGACCGTGTCGAACAAAAGCACCAGCACCGCGATGCCGAACAGGGCCGCGGCCATTCCCTTGAAAAACTGCCAGAATAAATATTGCGATAATTTGGATGAAATGCGCATGCGGGATTTTTTTAGCCGGGATTTTTAAGTTTGCGCCAATTCAATCCAAGCCAATGGACGCAGGCCGCGCAAACGGCCAGGGGCAGGATATAGCTTGTCGCGGTCAAAAGCCAGTGCCAAGGCGGCGAAGAATTGCCGATGGCGTTGAACAGGGCCAGCATTACGGCTTGCAGTATAACCACGGCTGCGATAGCGAAAAGCAGGGGTTTTAACTGTGCCTGTTTGCGGCTTTGCGCGTCGCGGAACGCGGCGAGCGCGATCAGCCCGAAAGTCACGATCAGAAACGGGCTAATCAGCCGTTGATGCGCGATAGAGGCATAGCGCAATTTTGTGCGTTCGTTCAATTTCGGGTCCGGGTTGAATAAGGCGCGCAAGGGCAGCTCCTTTGGATCCGGGTCGCGTTGCAATTCTTGTTCCGACATGATTTGGCTGAGGTCGAGCGTATAGCCGTCGAAATACAGCATCGCCACCTCGCCGGTTTTTTTGTCGATCATTTGGCGGCTGCCGTTGCCCACCGATATCATCGGGCTGCCGCCGCGCAGCTGCAACAGGCCGCGTTCGGCCAAAATGGTGATCGGGCGGTCTTTGTCGCGGCTGTCATGCACCAGAATGCCCAAAAGCCCGCCTTCGGCATCGCGTTCGCGCACAAATACGGTGATGTTGCGCCCGATTTCGGTGAACACGCCTTCTTCGAGCAGGGTGATCGAATAGTCGTTGCGCAGCTTGAACTGCAGATCCTTGAACGCGATCTGCGCCTTGGGTGCGAAATGCAACGTCAATAAGAACGAGAAAAGACACAGTCCCACAGCGAACGCGACCGCCATGCGCCCGATCATCGCCTGGGGAAAGCCGCAAGCGTGCAGCGCGATCAGCTCGCTATCGGCGTTTTTGCGGTGGAATACGAATAGGATAGAGGCGAAGCAAGTCAAGGGCAGCAAGGTCGGCAAAAGTCCCGGCAAGGCCAAGACCGCGAGGTAAAAAAAAGTGTTCAGCGGTATGCCGCGATTGATAATGAAATCCACAAGTTTCAGCGATTGCGAAATCCACACCAAAAGCGTCAGACTGACCGTTATCACCGCCGTGGTCACGGCGACCTGGCGCAGGATGTAGCGGTCGAGAATGGGGAGGCGCGTTATCATCATCTGTGGCATTGTTTGTAGCCTATTGCCGCGTGTTTTTCAAAAGTTTCTAATGTGCTTGCCTGGGGGCCGTTTTTGCCGGATTATAGCGCTGTATCCATCCGCCCTACCTAAGGAATTATTATGAAAATTTCATTCGCAAGCCTAGGCGTTCCCGATCGCGGAGCCTATGTCGTAGCCATAGCCGAAGGCAAGGTTTTATCGAAATCTGCAGCCGATCTCGACAAAGCGCATAAGGGGCTTGTGAAAAAGGCCATTGCCGCAAGCCGCTTTACCGGAAAACGCCACCAGTTTTTGACGATTCTGGCCCCGTCCGGCATGGGGGTTAACCGCATCGTTTTAATGGGCGTCGGCAAGCCCGCCGAGTTGACCGCTTTCCAGGCCGAAGCGCTTGGCGGCAATCTTTACGCCAATTTGGCGAAGACATCGGACAGGGATGTTTTTGTGTCGCTGGATGCGATGTCCGGCATGAAATTCGATGCCGCGAAATTCGCGGCCCTGTTCGCCAACGGCGCCCGTTTGCGTTGCTATCGTTTCGACAAATACCGCACCAAGCAAAAGCCCGATGACAAGCCGAGCGTTCAAAGACTGATCGTGCAATGCGCAAAGGCTGCCGCCGCAAAAAGCGCCTATGCGAAAATGGAATCGGTGTCCGACGGTGTCGTGTTCACCCGCGATCTGGTCAACGAGCCGCCGAATGTGATTTATCCGCAAAGCTTTGCCGATCAATTAAGACAGCTCAGCAAGCTAGGCGTCAAAGTTGAAGTTTTGGATGAAAAACAAATCCAAAAGCTGGGCATGGGCGCTTTATGGGGCGTCGCGCAAGGCAGCGCCTTTATGCCGCGCGTGGTTTTGATGCGCTGGGATGGCGGCAAAAAGAACGACAAATCCGGCCCCATCGCCCTTGTCGGCAAGGGCGTGACCTTTGACACCGGCGGCATTTCGATCAAACCGTCCCAAGGCATGGAAGACATGAAATGGGATATGGCGGGCGCGGGCGCGGTCGCGGGCGCGATGATGGCGCTGGCCAAACGCAAGGCCAAGGCCAATGTCATCGGCGCTGTGGGTTTGGTCGAAAATATGCCTTCCGGCACGGCGCAGCGCCCCAGCGATATCGTAAAATCCCTGTCCGGGCAAACCATCGAGGTTTTGAACACCGACGCCGAAGGCCGATTGGTTCTGGCCGACGTGGTCTGGCATGTGCAGGAAAAATTCAAGCCGCGCTTGATCGTCGATCTTGCGACGCTTACCGGCGCGATCGTTGTCGCGCTGGGCAGCGAGTATGCCGGATTATTCAGCAATAACGATAGCTTGGCAAACAAACTTACCAAGGCAGGCGAAGGCGTCGGCGAGTTGCTGTGGCGCATGCCCTTATGCGAAGGCTATGACCGCGACATCGACGGGTTCCAGGCGGATGTGAAAAATATCGGATCGGGCCGGGGCGCGGGCAGCTGCACCGCGGCGCATTTCATCAAGCGTTTTATCAAAGACGGCGTCGATTGGGCGCATCTGGATATCGCCGGAACCGCCTGGGCGGCCAAGGATAACGGGCCAACCCCCAAAGGCGCATCGGCCTTTGGTGTACGTCTTTTGGACCGGTTTATCGCCGATAATTTTGAGTAAGGGACTGATCTTTACACCTAAAAGGGCGGCAAGGCCGCCCTTTTTTGTTGCGAATCCGGCTTTAAGGCATTATAAGCACTGCACAATTAAAAAAAACTTATATGGAGAGAATATGGCTACCGAACGCACCCTATCCATCCTAAAGCCCGACGCCACCAGGCGTAATTTGACCGGGAAAATCAACGCGAAATTCGAAGAAGCGGGCTTGCGCATCGTCGCGCAAAAGCGCATTCAATTGACGTTAAAGCAGGCAGAGGCGTTTTACGCCGTGCACAAGGAACGCCCGTTTTATGGGGAATTGTGCCAATCCATGATTTCCGCGCCCGTCGTGGTGCAAGTGCTGCAAGGCGAAAACGCCATGGCCAAAAACCGCGAAGTCATGGGCGCAACCAACCCCGCCAATGCCGCCCCCGGCACGATCCGCAAGGAATTCGCGGTCAGCGTTGGCGAAAATTCGGTCCACGGTTCGGATTCCATCGAAAACGCCAAGATCGAAATCGCGTTTTTCTTTAGCGAATGCGAGATTGTGGGATAGGCGAATTCCCCTTAATCGTTTCGGCAAAAGCGCGGAAAATTTTCCGCGCTTTTTTATACCAAAAACGCGGCCATCAGCAGCAAGATAACGGCGGTTGCGGCGGCGCCATAGGCGAATAATTTCATCGTGCCGGCAAAGGTCTTGCGGGCGTTGTGCAGATAGGGGTCGTTGCTGTTGCTGGGCATTTGGGCCATTGGATTCTCCATTGTATAAGCTATTCTTTTACCAAAACCTTATTTCCTGTCACCTGTAATTTTCCGCCGGCGAATAAGGCAAGCGCCTTGGGATAGATTTCATGTTCCAGTTTTAATACCCGCTCGCCCAAGCTTTGTTCCGTGTCATCGGGCATAACCGGGCAGGAAGCTTGCAAAATGACCGGCCCCGCATCCATTTCCGGCACGACGAAATGCACGCTGCAGCCATGGTGTTTTTCCCCGGCCTCGATAACGCGGCGATGCGTGTCGGTGCCTTTATAGGCAGGTAAAAGGGAAGGGTGAATATTCAGAATCTTGTTGGGCCATTTATTCACAAACTCCGCCGATAGAATCCGCATGAATCCGGCAAGACAAATGGCGTCGATTTTGTGGTCGAACAAAATGGCATGCAGCGCGGCGTCATATTCTTCGCGGGTTGCAAAGCCTTTGTGCGGCAATAGGGCGGTGGGAATGCCATGGGCCTTGGCGGTTTCCAAGCCCTTGGCGTCCGCCTTGTTGGACAGTACCAGCGCAATATGCGTTTCGGGAATCGCCGCCTTGATCAGCGCTTCCATATTGCTGCCACGGCCGGAGATGAGGATGGCAATGCGTTTTGGCATTAAATCCAGCAAGTATCCAAATTCAGCAAATCAACCGAGCGGCCGCTTTCCGGGCGGCTGACAATCCGTCCGATCTTGAAGGCTTTTTCCCCGGATTGCGCCAGGCTTTTCAGGACGTCATCGGCCAATTCCGGCGATACTACGGCCATCATGCCGATGCCGCAATTAAAGGTGCGCGCCATTTCTTCTTTTGGAACGCCGCCGGATTTCATGATCCAGGAAAACACGCCCGGCAACGGCCAGGAACGCAGGTCTATTTCAGCGCAGGTATTATTCGGCAAAACGCGTGGAATATTTTCCAAAAGTCCGCCGCCGGTGATGTGGGCAAGACCTTTAAGTTTCTTTTGACGCACCAGGGGCAAAACACTGGGCACATAAATGCGCGTCGGGGTCAACAGCGCCTCGCCCAACGACATATCCTGAGCGAAAGGCGCTGTGCCTTGATAATCGAAACCGATATCGCTAACCACTTTGCGCACCAGCGAGAATCCGTTGGAATGCACGCCGTCCGACGCAAGGCCGATGATAACGTCGCCGGGCACAATGCCGCTGCCGCTTAGCACCATGTCGCGTTCGACCGCACCCACGGCAAATCCGGCAAGATCGTAGTCTTCGCTGGAATACATGCCGGGCATTTCCGCCGTTTCGCCGCCGACAAGGGCGCATCCGGCGATGCGGCAACCCGCCGCGATGCCCGCGATCACTTCGCGCGCGATGGCGACGTCAAGCCGCCCCGTCGCGTAATAATCCAAAAAGATCAAGGGTTCGGCCCCTTGGACGATCAAATCATTGACGCACATGGCGACAAGGTCGATGCCGATGGTGTCGTGTTTGTTGCTTTCGATGGCGACCTTTAGTTTTGTGCCGACGCCGTCGGTGGTGGAAACCAAAAGCGGGTCTTTATACCCTGCGCCGCGCAGATCGAAAATCGCGCCGAATCCGCCCAAGGAGCCGTCCGCGCCGGGCCTTGCCGTCGCGCGGGCAAGGGGCTTGATGACCTCGACAAGGGTGTTGCCCGCGTCGATGTCGACGCCGGCCTGTTTATAAGTTCTTTTTACGCTTGTGGACATGGTTTAACCGCTTTTGCTGTCTAATAAGTAAAGTAATAGTCAGGGCTGTTTTATCATGTTATACCAAAAAGAAAAGAGATTATGCCATGTCTTTCCTGCACAAATTCGTACAAAAGCTGATTTTGGCCTGCCTATTATGCGGCGTTTTTGCCGCGCCGTCCCTGGCGCAGGATATGTCCCAAGCCTATAAGGTTTCCGGGATTCAGGCTTTTGAAACCGCAGACAATCTGGAACAGGCCAAAAAACAAGCGATGGAAAAGGCGCGCTTTACGGCGGCCACAAGCTTGCTAAAGCGCCTGACCGCCGACCATCACCATGCCGAAATCGCCGCGATGTCGGAAAATCTGCCTGTCGGGAAATGGCTGCATGCGATCCAGGTGAAAAACGAAAAGACTTCGCCCACAAGTTACCGCGCCGAGCTGCAATTCGACTTCAAGCCAGAGTCGGTGCAAGCGTTTTTACGCAAAAAAGGCTGGTCCTATGCCGACCAGGAAAAACCGGTTACGCTGATTCTGCCGTTTTACGATAGGGGCGATACCGTTTTGCTGTACGAGCCGGAAAATTTATGGCGGCAATCCTGGATAAACCAAGAATCTTTGTCCGGCCTTGTTCCCGTCAAGACCGCGACGGCGGACATATTGCCGCTTGGGATGACTGCGGCCAAAGAGGTTATGGATAATCCTGATCTGATCGCCGCCGCTTTGCCGCAGGGCTATAGTACCGACCGCGCGTTGTTGCTTAGGGCCAAGGTTTCGGTTTTGTCGCAGAACACCGGCGGGTCGCAACTGCGGATCGACATTTCCTTTGTCCCGCTGGCGGGAGGGGGTGTGCCGACGATGTCTTCGCCGATTTCTTATATGGCCCCTGTGGGAGAGGATTTGGCGGCGGCCTTTGACGGCGCCGCGCGGCAGGTGATGCGGCTTTTTGAAAAAAACTGGAAAGATCAACTTTTTTCCGGCGGCGGATTCACCGCAAGCTTAGAAGTATTGCTGCCGCTGCGAGATTTGGGCGGCTGGGCCGATGCGCAAAGGCGCTTGTCGTCCATGGCAGAGGTGCGGCAAATCCGGCTTAGGGCGATGACAAGAAACATGGCGCAATTGGCCATCGACCTTAGCGACAGGCCGGAAAATTTGATCGCACAATTTCAATCCCACGGGTTTAAATTGACGCCGAACGCGCCCTTGTGGCTGATGGAGGCTTATTGATATGGCTGAGTTTATAAAAAGACCGTTTTGGTTTTGGACGCTGGGCGCGGTTTTTGCCCTTGTCCTTATATACCTGCTGCAAGGCATTCTGGCCCCGTTCATTTTGGGATTCGTTTTCGCCTATTTGCTGGACCCTTTATGCGACATTCTGTGCGCCAAGATAAAATGGAAACATTTCAATCGCGGTTGGGTCAGCTTGTTCGTTTTGATATTTTTCTTTGCGCTGATTCTGGTTTTATTCGCGATGCTTATTCCGGTGGTGCAGGATCAATTGCAAAGCATCGCGCAAAATCTGCCTAAATATATGGAACAGCTTGCCGCCTATTGGGCGCCGGTGCGCGGCTATTTGGGGCTGGGCGAGGGGATGCAAAGCATCGACGTTGCGGGCTTGATCGGAAAATATTTCGGCGCGTCGGCGGATGTCGCGCGCGGCGCGGTCGCCGGAATCCTGCAGGGCGGCGGCGTTTTGTTTTCCGTACTTTCCTTGATCGTCGTGACCCCGGTCGTGGCTTTTTATCTGCTGCGCGATTGGGATACGATCATCGCAAGGATCGACGGGCAATTGCCGCGAAAGCAGGCGAACACCATCCGCGCCCTTGCCGCCGAGGTGGACGCGACCTTGTCCGGATTTATCCGGGGGCAGGGGCTTGTGTGCTTGTTCCTTGCGATTTTTTACGGCGCGGGGTTAAGCTTGATAGGGCTTGATTTCGGTTTGACCTTGGGAATTTTTGCGGGTCTTTTTTCCTTTGTGCCGTTTTTGGGTTCGGGTCTTGGCATGATCCTAAGTTTGATCGTGGCCTTGGGCCAGTTCAGCGATTGGCTTTCCATCGGGCTTGTCGCCGCCGTGTTCGGCGTCGGGCAATTGCTGGAAGGAAATATATTGTCGCCCTATCTGGTCGGATCGCGCGTCGGGCTTTCCCCGCTTTGGATCATCTTCGCGCTTATGGCGGGCGGCAGCCTTTTGGGATTCGCCGGGGTGCTGTTGGCCGTGCCGCTGGCCGCCACGATCGGCGTTCTTGTCCGTTTCGGCATGAGCCAATACCGCCAAAGCCAATATTATCTGGGGCAAAAGTAATATGCCGCAGCTTCCTTTTGCGTTGCCCGCGCAATCCGCGATGCGGCGGGAAGATTTTCTTTCACTGCCGCATAACCAAGAAGCGCTGGGCTGGATCGAACGCTGGCCGGATTGGCCCTCTTATGGGCTGGTGATTTGGGGCGATCAAGGTTCGGGCAAAAGCCATTTGGCGCATATATGGCAAAATATCTCGGATGCTGTCTTTTCAAATTGGGCCGTGCCGGAAAATTCCAATCCGCCCGTTTTGATCCTCGAAGACATCGACGCCAAGCTTAAAAGCAACGAAGAAACCCTGTTCCATATTTTGAACGCGGTCAAAAACAACGGCGGCTATTGCCTTTTGACCGCAAGGCGGCCGATTTCCCGGCTCGACATATCCTTGCCCGATTTGCGGTCGCGGCTTTTGGCCTTGCCGCAGGCGGAAATCCGCCACCCGGACGAAGAAGGGGTTAAGGCTTTGCTGCACAAGCTTTTTGCCGACCGCCAGTTGCAGGTATCGCCGGAGGCCATAGATTACGCCGCCTTGCGGCTGGTGCGGCAATATGCGGCGGTTTTGGAATTTGTGGAACAGGTGGACAGGATTTCGCTGGCCAGCAAGCGCAATATCACGATATCTTTGATGCGCGACATCTTGCCGCAAATTCAACACCCATCGGAATCATGACCGCCCCCGAAAAAACAACAAGCCAGAACAACCCCGATCCGCAAGCGCGCTTTTTAAACCGCGAGCTGTCCTCGATCGCTTTTAACCGCCGCGTTCTGGGCGAGGCGATGAGCGATAAAAATCCACTGTTGGAAAGGGTGAAATTCATTTCCATCGCCGGAAGCAATTTGGACGAATTCACCAATGTCCGCATCGCCGGGCTTTTGGATGTGGTCGCCGCCGGGCAGGACAAGCCAGGGATCGACGGCCTGACCTGCGCGCAGCAATTGGAAAAAGTGTTCGACGCCATCCGCGCGCTAAGCCAGGACACGCAAGAAGCCTGGCAGAAACTTCATAAACTTTTGGCCAAAGAAGGAATCCACATTACCGAGACCGCTAGTTTGAACGACAAGGAAAACGCCTGGCTTGCGGATTATTTCATGCAGCATATTTTCCCCGTGCTGACGCCGCTGGCGATTGACCCGGCGCATCCGTTCCCTTTTCTAGCCAACAAGGCCAAAGCGATCATCTTGCAGTTGCGGCAAGATCAGGATCAGGGGCGGGTAATGCGCGCGGTGATTCCGCTGCCGCGACAAGTGGGACGGTTGATCCGCGTGATGGGCAAGGATGCAAAATTGGTTTTAATTGAAGACGTCGTGATCCGCCATCTGGACAAGCTGTTTCCGGGATTCACCGCCCAGGGCTATGGCTTTTTCCGCGTCCTGCGCGATTTGGAAAGCGAGATCGAGGAAGAAGCCGAAGACCTAATGCGCATCTTTGAAAATTTCCTGAAGAAACGCAGCCGTGGCGACGTGATCCGCCTGATTTACCGCAAGGGCATGCCCGAAGAATTGGCGGCGTTCCTTGCGCGCGAACTTAGGATCGAGCCGCATGCGGTGCTGGAAGTCGATTCTTTTGTGGGGCTGGCCGATCTGGGAGAGCTTTCCAAATTGGACCGGCCAGATCTGAAATTTCCTGGTTTTACGCCGCGCTATCCGCCGCGCATCGTCAATTTCAGCGGCGATTGCTTTGCCGCGATCCGCCACAAAGACCTGATCGTGCATCACCCATATGAAAGTTTCGACACGGTGGTGCATTTTCTGCAGCAAGCCGCGCTTGACCCCGACGTTATTTCGATCCGCCAGACTTTGTACCGTACCAGCCAGGATTCACCCGTGATGCGCGCCCTGATCGACGCGGCCGAAGCGGGAAAATCGGTAACCGTGATGGTCGAATTGAAAGCCCGTTTCGATGAGGAAAGCAATATACGCTGGGCAAAGAATCTGGAGCGCGCCGGGGCGCAGGTGGTGTTTGGGTTCCTGGATTTGAAAACCCATGCCAAGGTGTCGCTGGTGGTGCGGCGCGAGGGCGATGATTTGCGCTCTTACGCCCATTTCGGGACAGGCAACTACAATCAAATAACGTCCAAAGTGTACTCGGACTTGTCTTTATTTACTTGCGATCCGGCTTTGTGCCAGGACGCGGCGCGGCTGTTCAACTTCATGACCGGATACGCCAAGCCGGAAAAATTGGAAAAGCTTATCATCGCGCCATTCTCCATTCGGCAAAGACTTTTGGATATGATCGCCGCCGAGGCCGCGCACGCCAAGGCCGGAAGACCTGCGCAGATTTGGGCGAAAATGAACTCGCTGGTCGATCCCGAAATCATCGAGGCGCTTTATGCCGCATCCAATTCCGGTGTAAAAATAGATTTGATCGTGCGCGGCATTTGCTGCCTTCGCCCCGGCGTCAAGGGTATGTCGGAAAATATCACGGTGCGCAGCATCGTCGGAAGATTTTTAGAGCATGCGCGCATCGTTTGTTTCAGCGACGGTAATGGGCTGCCTTCGCCCAAGGCGAAATTGTTTTTGTCTTCTGCCGATTGGATGCCGCGCAATTTGAATGGCCGCGTCGAGGTGATGATTCCGGTCTTGAACGCGACCGTTCACGAGCAGATTATGAATCAGGTTTTCTGGGCCAATTTGCAGGACAATAAAAATGCCTGGATGTTGCAACAAGACGGGACGTATAAACGCGTCGAAAACGCCGACAAGCCGTTTTCGGCGCAGGAGTATTTCTTAACCCATCCCAGCCTTTCCGGCCAAGGCGCCAACGCCAAGCGCGGCGGCGGCAAAAAGGTATTGCATCTGCGCCATAAAAAATCCGATGCCAATAAGCCTTAAAAAGTTCGCCGTGATCGACATCGGGTCGAATTCGGTACGCATGATCGTGTACCGCCAAGGCGCTTTGGCGCTGCCTTTGTTCAATGAAAAAGCATCCTGTTGCCTGGGCAAGGATCTTTCGAAAACCGGGATGCTGCATAAAAAAGGCGTCGTCGAGGCGGCGCTGTTGCTTCAGCGTTTTGCGCATCTGGCGCGGGCGATGCAGGTCGAAAAAATAACCGCGGTGGCAACCCAGGCGGTACGCAAGGCGGAAAACGGCAAGGATTTTCTGCGGCAGCTCAATAAGAAAACCGGAATCAAAATAAAAATCCTAAGCGGCAAGCAAGAGGCGGCGTTTTCCGCGCAAGGGCTTTTGGCCGCTTTCCCCGGCGCAAACGGCATCATGGGCGATATGGGCGGCGGCAGCCTGGAGCTCGCGGCATTGGGCAACGGCAAGTCCGGGAAAAAAGCCAGCTTGCCTTTCGGCGCCATAAGCTTGATCGACAGCCCGCTTTCCTTGGCCGCCTTGCGGCGGCATGTTTCGTCGGAATACAAAGCTTTGTCCTGGCTAAAACGCGCGGGCAAGGGGAAAACTTTTTATGCCATCGGCGGCACGTTTCGCGCGCTGGCGCGGTTGCACATGCTGACGCATGGTTATCCGCTGCATGTCGTGCATCATTACACGGTAGACGCGGCGGCGATGACACGGTTTTTGCGCGCCTGCGCCTTGGGCAAAATGCAGCGCCAGGCGGCACGGCACGGCATCGCCAAATCGCGAATCCCGATGATGCCATTGGCGGCGATGGCGCTGTTGGAATTATTGCGCGCAGGCGGATTCAAGAATATTTGCTTCAGCACTTTCGGCCTGCGCGAAGGCGTCGCCGTATCGCAGCATAAATCGAAAGCGGCGCGTGGCGACATTTTGATCGAAACCTGCAAGGCGCTGGCCCTGCGCGCGGGCCGTTTCGGCATGATCGGCGACGAGGTGTTCGAGTTTCTGTCGCCCTTAATAAAAAGCCTGCGACCTGATTCCAAGCGCTTGGTGCATGCGGCGTGCTGGATCAGCGATATCGGTTGGGCCGACCATCCGGAAGAACGGGCGCAGCAAATTTTCCACCGCATCCTGCATGCGCCGCTTTTGGCGCTGGACCATCCGTCGCGCTGTTTCTTGGCGCTTTGCTGCCATGCGCGCTATGCCGGAAAGGCAAAAGATTTGGGCGAAATGATAAGGCTGTTGCCGCGCGGCCAAACGCTGTTGGCGATGAGAATCGGCATCGCGCTGCGTTTCGCCGACACAATCTGCGGCGGCGCGGCCGGGGTGCTGCCGGATCTGGATTTCGGCGTCAAAGGCCGGATGATGGAATTAAGCCTGCCCAAACATAAGAGGGTTGGCGGCGGCGAAGAAGTCCCCAAAAGATTCGAGGCGCTGGCCAAAGCCTTTGGCAAATCGCCGATTATCGTACAGGCCTAGGCAATAAAATATTTATTGAAGAAAACTCCTGAAAGGAGTATCCCTGGTTAAAATTCAACCAGGCAATAGGATTTATCATGGCGGAAAATGCAGGTGCGGGAACAGGCGTTCTCGATAGGACAAGCGGCGCCAAGCCGCAGTTGACTGGAGATTTCGATCCAGAAACCGGCGCTATGCTGCAGCCGCCGGATCATAAGCCGCCGATTGTGTCCGCCGGTTTCAATGGCATGCTGGTGCTGGTCCAGGCGGGCAGGCAATGCCCCGCCCATTCGGCCTATTCCGTTGCAAGCTCGCTTGCCGACAGTTTCGACGATGCGCGGCTGATCGATCAGGCCGCGATCGTGCTTGAAGCCCTGCAAACCATGCCGGACAAGACCGAGAATCCGCAAGCTGTGGCTGCCGCCATAAATCAGATGATATACCTTCCGACAGATTTTTACGACCGCACGCAAATCCGTTATGCGGAAGCCATAGGCTATGACACTTTAATCAATCGCGCCAAAAGGCTTTTGACGGACGATCCGAACGACGTCCGCAAGGCTGCCAACAACCGGATCGACCAATTGCTGCCCCGGCTGGACAGCGCGATCAAGCTGATCGTTTTATTCGGCTATGAAATCACAAAAAAATTCGAGGCTATGGCCAAGGCATCTGTCGAGATAAGTGTCCAATCCGGCAGCCAGGGCAATATCGCGCCGGGAAAACATCCAGTAGGGCTTAATATTGCAATTTATGCCCTAAATGCCAAAGGCCTTCCTCGGCCGTCTACCAGGGGCAATGGTGGGCTATCGAGGGCGGATATCGCGAATGATATTGACAAAATCGCAAAACGCCATGGGCATGCCCTTAGCCTGCGCGGCAGATAGAAATTTTTATTTTTTTTCTTTCTATATTCGTCATTCCGATAAAAATCAGAATCCACAGACTTTACCGGATTGCAAAAACCGGGGTTATGGATCCCGGCTTTTGCCGGGATGACAAATGAGGGGAAGCCCACAAAAAAACTGTGTCGATAAGCATAGAAAATTTTTATTTATCTTCTGCGTTGCAAAAATTTGGCGAGGATTGTCAACAAGTCTTGTTTCCGGTGGGCGATGATGCCGCCGTCGACTTCCACAGCAACATGATCTGCCACCTCTTTTGGCAGGCCTATGCGGCAGCAATCACCTTGTTTTCCAATAATTACAACATATGGCGATCCGGTGCGCGATACGCTTATCCGGGCATGTGGGCGCAGCCCCATGGCGCGCAATAAATCGGCCTGTTCAGGCATGTTGTTGGTGTCGCGAACGGTGGCAACTTGGCCCGTGCGGAGTTGGCCTAAAAAAGCGGATTTAGTCCGGTTGGAAGGCGTTGCTGCCGATGTCATGAATTTTCCTGTTTCGATTATGCCCCGGTTGCGGTAACGAGTTTTAGCCCGCGCTTGTCAAACCCCAGCGACAATTTTCCTTCGGACAGCGCCATGGCGTCCTTGCCGAAAATATCATGGCGCCAGCCTTGCAGCAGCGCCGAATTTTTGTCGCCGCGCACAAAAACATCCAAATCGTCGGATGTCGCGATCAATTTCGCCGCCACCTTTTCCTGATCCGCCTTGACGCGCAATAATACTTTTAACAATTCCAGCTGGGCCGATTGCGATTGGCTGAGCGGTTTTTCTATGTCTACTTCCGGCCAGGTTTTCGGGTCGCTGTTATGGACCGATTCGATCGCGTGGATAATGTCCTTGCGGTCTTGGTCGTTGATGCCATAGACGTTGCGGAATCTTTTAAAATCTTCCGGCGTTTTCGGCGGATAGGACGCGATTTCTAAAATGCCCTCGTCCTTTATGACACGACCTCTTGGAACGTCACGGGATTGCGCCTTGCGTTCGCGCCAGGCGCAAAGGGCGCGCAAATAGGCAAGAAATTTCGGTTTGTTACTGCGCGCGCGCAGGCGTTTCCATACCTGATCCGGGTCGATGACATAAGAATCAGGTGTTTCGAGTTTCTGCATTTCCTCGCGGATCCAATCCCATCTTCCGCTCTGCTTGGCCCGGCGTTGCAATTCTAAATAGACCGGGCGCAAATGGATGACGTCGCCCAGGGCGTATTGGATATGGCCTTCGCTGAGCGGGCGGATCGACCAGTCGGTAAAACGCATGGATTTGTCGATCTGCTTTCCGGCAAGGCTGGATACCAGGTTTTCATAGCTGACCTGTTCGCCGAATCCGCATACCATCGCCGCGACTTGGGTATCGATCAAGGGACTAGGCAGTTTTCCCATCAGGTAATAGAAAATCTCTAAATCCTGCCTTGCCGCGTGAAACACCTTGGCAACGGATGTGTTAGCTAAAACCTCGAAAAAGGGCGCAAGGTCGATCCCGTCGGCCAGGGGATCAATGGCGGCGGCCCCGCCATCCCAACCCACTTGGATCAGGCACAGTTTCGGCCAATAGGTTTTATCCCGCATGAATTCGGTATCCACGGTGATAAAGGGCTGTTTTGCCCATTCGGCGCAGTGTTTGGAAAGGTCGGGGGTGGTGGTTATGATCATAAGGGCTTACGGTCTAGGGTTTACGGTTTAGGGATAAAGAATATACCCTGAACCCTAAACGGTAACCCCTAAACCCTCTAAAAAGGGTTGGAAACAATATAAAAACCAGCTATCTATAACGGCTTGCAAGCCAAATAGGAAGTGGGGAAATAATGCACATCTATCGCACGCATCATTGCGGCCAATTAAGAAAAACCAATGCGGGCCAGCAAGCCCGCCTTTCGGGGTGGATTCACCGCAAGCGCGATCACGGCAATTTGCTGTTTATAGATTTGCGCGATCATCATGGTTTGACCCAATGCGTGATTAACAGCGATTCCAAGTTTTTTGCCGCCGCAACCGACGCCCGTCTGGAAAGCGTCGTGACTTTAACCGGCAAGGTGGTCGAGCGCACCGGCGATACGGTCAATGCCAAGCTTCCCACAGGCGAAATAGAGCTTGTGGTTGAAAATTTCGAGATCAACTCGGCGGCGGAAATTTTGCCGCTGTCGGTCAATGGCGATCAGGATTTCCCCGAAGAAACCCGTCTGCGTTACCGCTTTTTGGATTTGCGCCGCGAGGAAATGCACAAAAACATCGTGCTGCGCAGCCAGGTCATATCGTCTTTGCGCCGCCGCATGATCGAAGCGGGCTTTACCGAATTCCAAACACCGATCTTGACGGCGTCTTCGCCCGAAGGCGCGCGCGATTATCTGGTTCCATCCCGCGTGCATCCTGGAAAATTTTACGCCTTGCCGCAAGCGCCGCAGATGTTCAAGCAATTGCTGATGGTATCGGGTTTTGACCGTTACTTTCAAATCGCGCCTTGTTTCAGGGACGAAGACGCGCGGGCAGACCGTTCCCCCGGCGAATTTTATCAGCTGGATTTCGAAATGTCTTTTGTGACGCAAGAAGACGTGTTCAACACCATTTCCCCGATCCTGCACGGCGTGTTCGAGGAGTTCGGCAATAACCGCAAGATCACGAATCTTCCTTTCCCGATGATTAAATACGACGACGCTATGCGCCATTACGGCTGCGACAAGCCGGATTTGCGCAATCCGCTGCGCGCCGAGGATATCACCGAAGTGTTCCGCAAAAGCAGCTTCAACGCATTTGCCGGCGCTATCGACAAGGGCGCAGTGGTGCGCGGCATCCGCGTGATGAACGTCGCTGGCCAGCCGCGCAGCTTTTTCGATAAGTTGAACGATTGGGCCAAAGAACAAGGCGCGCCTGGATTGGGTTATATCACGCTGGAAAACGGCGCGGCCAAAGGCCCGATCGCCAAATTTATCGACGAGCCGCGGCTTGCCATGTTGAAGCAAATCACCCACGCCCAGGACAATGATGCGGTATTTTTCGTGTGCGACAAGGAATTGGCGGCGTGCAAAATGGTCGCTGGCGCGATCAAGAAAGTCGGCGAAGATTTAAAGCTGATCGAAGAAAACGCGTTCCGTTTCTGCTGGGTCGTTGATTTCCCGATGTATGAATGGAACGAGGATTTGAAAAAGGTCGATTTCAGCCACAACCCGTTTTCCATGCCGCAGGGCGGGATGGACGCGCTGATGAACCAAGATCCTTTAACCATCAAGGCGTTTCAATATGATATCGTTTGCAACGGCATAGAATTGTCTTCGGGCGCGATCAGAAACCATCTGCCCGAAGTTATGTTCAAGGCGTTCGAGATCGCGGGATACACCAAGGCCGATGTCGAATCGAAATTTAGCGGGCTTTTGAACGCGTTCCGTTATGGCGCGCCGCCGCATGGCGGCTCGGCCCCCGGCGTCGACCGCATGGTGATGCTGCTGGCCGATACGCCGAACATCCGCGAGGTCGTGGCGTTCCCGATGAACCAACGCGCCGAGGATTTGCTGATGAACGCCCCGGCCAGCGTCGATGAAGCGCGGCTAAAAGAGCTGCATATAAAACTGAATCTGCCGCCGGTAAAAAAGGCGGGCGAGGCGGCTTAGTCAGAAGCCAGAAACCGAAAATCAGACGAAGGATACTATTCCTTCGGCACGGTCATGAAGGTTTCGACCATGCCGTGTTCGGTGATCTTGCGCTCGACGGCGAGCACCGTTCCTTCTTCGCGGTTGGCGAGTTTTCCGGCATGATCAGCTTCGTCGTTGGCAATGGCAAAAGCCTCGTCCAAATTCTTGCACAAGCCTATTTCAACGAGATGATGCGCCAGGCGGTTGATCGCCTGTTGAAATTCGCGCTGCTGTATTTCAGACACCTCGACATAGCGAGCATAGCCGAAGCTTTCGGTTCCCATCCAGCCGTTGAAAATTTTTTCTTGTGCCGAGGGGGAGTCCAGGTCGACTTTGGAAAAAATGCAAGTGGCTGGGACGGCCCATTCCAATGCCTCGGCTTCCGGGGAAAGCGGGGGGCGCGTATCTTCGGACGGGGTGTAAATGCGCAGGAACTTCATAACGCCGATTATACGGCAATGCAATTTTTAAGGGCAACCGAATTCGTGCGGCGGTCTTGCAGATTTCCCTAGGCTGTAATCTTCTCGGAAGGCGTTTTTTCGCGCTGGCGCTTATGCTGGTACATCTCGGCGTCGGCTTGTTTATAAAGCTCGGCGGCAGTCATATCCGCTTCGAGCGGCACGAGGCCGAAGCTGGCCTTGACGCCGATTTCCTGGCCTTGCCATTCGACGATAAGGCTATTGACTAGCCTGCTTAGCTCCGTTGCGCGTTCCTTGGCTTTGGAAACCGAAGTGTCCATCATCAAAATCGCAAATTCATCCCCGCCAAGCCGGGCGACGGAATCGGAAAGCCGTACATTTTCGTTCAAAAGATCGGCGACGCGCACCAGAACTTCGTCACCTGCGGCGTGGCCGTGGGTATCGTTGACCGATTTAAATCCATCCAGATCGCAGATCACCAGCACGCCTTTTTTGCTTTTACGTTTGGCGCTGGATAGTGCGCGGCTCATTTCCCGGTGAAAGCCCCGGCGGTTCAAAAGCCCGGTGGTTTCGTCGGTGATGGCGAGGTTTTCCAATTGGTTAATACGAGTTTTCTGTTCCGCTATTTCCTGTTCGGCGGCGCGAACGGCGATCAGCGCCGTGCGCAAAAGATTTTGATCGTCCGAAGTGGCGAGAGAAGAAGCGGACAAATTCACCTTGCGCAGGCGTTTCGCGAAGCTGGAAAAATCCAGGGAAATGCCGCTGAAATTGCCGTCAAATTCGTTTATGAAACTGTTGCTCATGGTCTTGCTCCTCCCCCAAAGTCACGAAATCCCTTTCGTATCTTTTTAGAAGCAATAACCAGGCCAAATATGTATCGTTTATTTTCAATATCTTAGGTTGAATTAATCTTGCCTTAGGCAAAAATTGCCGCCCTATTCTTGCCAAGGGTTTAGCCGATTTTTCCTAATCCCATATCTTTTTCACACACGCAAGAGGCAAGTGGCCAGGACAAATTGCAAACAAGTCGGGTCAAATGCCCTTCACACCCTGCTTTTTAAGGAAAAATTATTTACTATTGTGCTATGCAGGAAGCTGCCTTTAAAAAAATGAAAAAGGACCTGTCTTGGCCAAATCCGCCGCAACCGCCAAAAAAATTCTGATCGTGGAAGATAACGAGCTGAACATGAAATTGTTCAACGATCTTCTGGAAGCGCATGGCTATGAAGTCATCCAAACCCGCGACGGCTATGAAGCCATGAAAAAGGCGCGCGAACACAAACCCGATTTGGTATTGATGGATATTCAGCTGCCGGAAGTGTCGGGGTTGGATGTCACGCGCTGGCTGAAGCAAGACGCCGATCTAAAGCATATTCCCGTCATCGCCGTCACTGCCTTTGCGATGAAGGGCGACGAGGAGAAAATCCGCGAAGGCGGGTGCGAGGATTACATCGCAAAGCCGATTTCGATCACCCATTTCCTTGAAACCATAGCCAAGTATTTGACGTAACGAACCATGCCAGGCCGCGTCCTAGTCGTAGATGATGTACCCGCCAATATCCGCCTGCTCGAAGCAAAGCTGAGCAACGAATATTACGAGGTGCTGAGCGCAAGCAACGGCCAGCTTGCACTCGAAATCGCCCGCCAAGAATCCCCCGACGTTATCTTGCTGGACGTGATGATGCCGGAAATGGACGGGTTCGAGGTCTGCCGCAGGCTTAAATCCGATCCCGTCACCAGCATGATCCCGATCGTGCTTGTCACCGCCTTGTCCGATACCAAGGACCGGGTTGAAGGGCTGCGTTCCGGCGCGGACGATTTTTTGACCAAGCCGGTGCAGGATGTGCCGCTATTCGCGCGGGTGCGTTCTCTGATCCGCCTGAAAATGATGATGGAAGAATGGAGCGCGCGCGACAAAACCGCGCGCCAATTCGGCGTGATGGCGGAACAGGGCGCGATGCCCAGCGACGACGGCCGTTCCGGCCAGCTGCTTTTGATCGAACAAAACGCCATCGAGGCGTCGAATATCGTCGACGTCTTAACGCAAGACGGGCACGAAATTTTGGGCGCGACCAATATCGAAGAAGGGCTTGCGCTGTCGCAAGAACACGCATTCGATCTGATCATGGTCAGCACCGCGATCCAAGAAGACGTCGCCTTGCGGCTTTGTTCGAAATTGCGGATTCAGGAAAAAACCCGGCACACGCCGATATTGCTTTTGGCCGATGTCGACGACAAGGGCAAGCTGGCCCAGGCACTGGATCTTGGCGTCAACGATTATATCATCACGCCCGCCGACCGCGACGAGCTTTTGGCGCGCAGCAGAATCCAGGTGCGCCGCGCGCGATTCCAGCAAATGCTCCGCCAAAACTATGAGCAAAGCTTGACCATGGCCCTGATCGACCAGCTGACCGGGCTTTATAACCGCCGCTATTTCGAAAGCCATGCGCAAGAGCTTTTGGATCGCGCGAAAAAAACCGATAAGCCGCTTTCAGTGCTCGCCATCGACATAGACTTTTTCAAAAAAATCAACGATACCCACGGTCACCAGGCGGGGGACGCGGTGTTAAAGGAATTGGCGCAACGATTGACGCGCAATGTGCGCAATTTGGATTTGGTGGCGCGGCTTGGCGGCGAAGAGTTCGTCATCATCATGCCGGACACGAATTTGGAATTGGCGGTCTTGATCGCAGACCGCTTGCGGCTGGCGGTTGCAAGCGAGCCGGTTTCGTTTGAAGGGAAAAGCCTGTCTTTCAGCATTAGCGTCGGGCTATCGGCGTCGATCCCGCCGATGTCGTTGAACCACGAAGAATTAATGAAACAGGCGGACACCGCCCTGTACGAGGCGAAAAACGCCGGACGCAACCGCATCGTGCTGTATAAGCAGCCGGGGCAGGATGCCGCGTCTGCGGGTGGATAGCCTTCTAGCGCGAAAACCTATTGAAAATGCTGCTCGTTAAGTTTTTTTCCGTCCCAAATAAAATAGCTTCCCGGCGCGGCATGGGGCAGGGTGATGTCCTCGGAATTCCCGGCATAAACCCTTAGCGCTGGCATGGTCTTGCAGTCTTTGCCGTCAAGGCATTGTTGGCCGGATTGCAGCAGCACGTTGGTATTGCCGCTGTTGGACACAGACAGGATATTGCCTTTGCGGGTCAGGGATAATTTGGTTTCCGGCGCTTTAGGCCGCACGATGACCAAGGCTTCGTAACCGACAAGCACCTTTAGCCCCAGCTGGGTTTCGCTTTCAACGCCCTTGATCACCGGTTTTATCACAAGCCGGTAGATGCGTTCTTGGTCGCCGGGATCGCGCAGCAGGATCAGGCGCAGAATTTTACGGCTTTTGCCGGTCAATATGGTTTTGTCGGGCGTGACCAAAAGCCCGCCTTCGGCCGGGTTGGCGATACGCCTTCTTTGTTCGTCTTCTTTGCCTGGGTTGATGATTTCGTAAAGTTCGGTTTCGATATATTCGTTTTGTTCCGAACGGCTGATCAGTTCGATGTCCTGCTGGGGGTTTTGGCCGTTGAATTCGACGATCGCGTTGCTGAGCATGAATTCCGCCCGCGCGGGCAGGGAAAACAGCATCAAAAAAGCGCCAAGGGCCAGAATCTTTAAGAAATGCTTTGGCATGGCCTTATTTTGGGTAAATCCACGTCCGCTTGCAAGCGGCATCGGCGCGGCAAGGCCCATGCCGCGCCAAATAGTGCAATTCTGCCCACAGATTAAAGCCCGCGCATGCTTATGCGTGGATGCCGCGATTGACTGGCCTTGTAAGATCGGATAGAAATCCGTCTGTGTATCGCTTTTATCGTCATCGCCCGCTGCTCTATATTTTCTGCCTGGCTTTTTTGCTGCGCGGCCTTCTGCCGCCCGGCTATATGCCGGATTTTCAGGCGATGCAGGGCGATGGATTTAAAATCACCATTTGTACCATCGAAGGCGCCAAGCAAATCACCTTGGATGCCGAAGGTGAAAGCCATGGCGGCGCGAACGGGCAACATGCCGATATCTGCGCTTTTTCCCTGGCTGGCTTTGCAGACGCAGCCCCTTATTTCATTTTAGCGGCCATCAGCTTGCCGAGGGTGCTTGCCGCGCCGACGCAAAATACACCCTTGGAAGCTGAAACTTTTGGCATGGCGCAGGCGCGCGCGCCGCCCGGCCCTTATTAATTCTGCTTTTTTGTTTCACAGATTAATAGAGGTGCTTTATGCAAGCGCTTGATTTAGATCAACAAGATGATGCTATTGCCGAGGCGTTGGACGATTTCGCCGGCGGCATGGGTGCAATCACCCGCAGCGGTGCGGGCGGCAAATTGTCGGGGGTTTCCGGCGCCACAGGCCAGCGATTCACCCCGCCGCAACAAAGCCAAGTTTTGGCGGCTGCGAATGACAGCGCTGGGGCCGGGGCCGAACGCGAAGAAGACGCGGAAGACGAACAAGAACTTGATCCCGACGAAATCCTAAACGCCGAAGATTTGCTGAATCTATTGGATCCCATGCTAATCGCCGAACTTGGTTTCGACGAAGCCTGGCTGGAATCCATGCCCGACGGCCTGTCCAATAAAGGGCGTTACGGCGCGCTGCGCTTGATGATGTCGGTGCAGCTTTTGATGATGCTGCAGCAGCAAAACGCGCATGTGCATCAGGCGATGATTTTGCGCCAGTTGCAGGCGATGCATGCTCAAACGCGGCAGATCATGCGCCTTGCCCCCGCCTTGCAAGCGCAGGCGGTACAGCGGTTGCTGCAATCGCCGCAATTGCGCCAGGCTTTTTTGGCGGCCAAGGAATCCTTGCCGAAATCGGCGTTGCCGCAACGCGCGAATTTTGCCCAGCTTGCGAATCTGGCGGCGCAGCGCGTGATCGCGCAAAGTTATCCGCTTTTGATGCAATTGCGCCAGGATTTGATGGTGCGGATCGAAAAGGGCCAGATCGCGCCGAATGTGCAAAGGCAAATTATGCCAAGCCTTGAATTGTTGCGGCAAATGACGCAGCAGCAGGCGTTGCAGCCGCAAGCGCGCCAATTGCAAAATCGAATTTTTCCTCAATCCATTTTTTCCCTATTCCGCAGCGCGCAACAGGCCGTTTTGCCGCGCATTTTGGATGCGGCTCAAAGAAAGCAGCCGCAGCCAGTAAGCCCGCCTAGGCGGCTTTTGAGGCGCGCTTTGGCCAGCGTTTCGAATAGGCCCATGGCGCTTTTGCGCAGGGCTTATCAGCAGTCGCCTGCAAACCCTCAAACCAAAGCGCAATCGAACATTCAACCTATCTTGAAGTCCACTCCGAAAATAAACGCTGACAATTCAAGCCGCCCAGCGCCTGCGCGCGAGGTTGCCATAAGCACTACAAAAAAGATTTTGCGCCCGTTGATGCGCAGGCCATTGGCACAGCAGACAGCGGTTGCAAACCCGTTGCGCGGAAAAATCGAAAATTTGGCAAGGGTGCAGCAAAAAATTTCTTCGATGGCGCGTTCTGCGTCTATCCCGCCTAGCTTGCGTCCCGTTGTCAAAGAGGCGGCGGATAAATTGGAAAAAGCCGTGTTCAAGCCCGCTTTGCGGCCAAGGCGTCCTTTGCGATCCCGTAATACAACTCATACGCATAGTGCACAACGCACGGCAGAACCGCAGACGCGTCAGCGATCCGACGAAGCGCAAAAGCAAAAAGAGCCGTCGCAGCAAATGCGCCGTGGCAGGCGTCCAAGACGCGTAAGGTCCGTGCGTGACGATCATCCATCCAACGCAATTTCCCGCGAACAGGAAAGGCAGGAAACCCAGGCAAAGAAAGAATTTGCTGCGCAAGAAGAAAAGAAAGTCACGGAACGCCAGGCCAAAGAGGTTGAAAAACAACCACGCCCGAATGAAAAGCCGCAGAAAGAAAAAGTTACCGTTGTCCACGGCCCTTCGCCGCGCCATGGCGAGCAATCGGGAAAAAAAATCGGCACCAATACCAAGGTGCAAAGCCTTGACGAATTAAGGGCAAAGGCAAGAGGAAGAAGAGCCGTAAGAGGCAAGAGGCCGTCCGAGAAGAATGAGGATGAGCTGGCGCCATGCTGCCGGGATAAGCATCAAAAGGGTTTGGTACAACGTGTTTTATGGTTTTTTGAAAAAGACAAAGAAAAAACACACTAATAGGAGGGTAATATGGATAATGCAGGATATAGTTTTGAGGCGCCGGGAACGATACTGGGCGTAAAGCCGTTTTTTTTCGCAAGCCAAGACGCGATTGCAGGCGACGCTTTTGGAATTTTCGATCAGGCGGTTGCAGGTCTGCGCAAGGATTCAAAGGCCGATAAGCCGAAGGAAGTCGCAAGGCTGCTCGGCGCATTAAAGCAGGAAATCTGCCCAAACTTAATGGGATATGAGCTGGTCAATCAAAGCCATAGTTTGCATCTGATTGTCGGGCGAGAGGAATATGAATTTGAAATGTGGTGGCCGCAATCTTTAAAAGATCCCGAAAAAATCGCCGAACCTTGCTGCGCGGTATTTGTTGCAAATAGCGCGGACAATGTCCGGCATATCGAATTCCAATACCGCCCCAGCGCCATGCTGATCGATACGCGCCGCGCCAATTTGCCAGGCGTTGTCGTGACGCATCAAATTCGGAAAGGGTTGCTTGGCGGCATAAAAAAGGTCGAGAATTCTATGTCTCATTTGTGCGAAGGCGCGAATATCAAAGGCAATGCGTATGTCCGTTGCCAAGAAAAATATGCCGATAATGCGCCGACCGATGATGTGCTTCGCAACATACGCGATATCGCAAGGGGCGAAAAAAAACATACGCCGCAAGACGCCTTGGAACTCGCGCATATATTAGATTCTAATATAACGGCGGCACAGCTGATCGTGCGGGATAGGGGCGCAAGATGACGGTTGCGATGGAAAAATATCCGGCGCTGAAAAATGCCGCTTTTTTCGCGTTGGCCGCAATCGTGCCGCATATCCCTTGCATCCTTGCGGCGGCGGGCATATTCGGGCTTGGCGCGTCGGTTGCGGCGATTTTCAGCAATCCTTTTGTCATCGGGGCGGGGGTGTTTTTATCTTTGTCCAGCGTTGCAATCACCCGGCATTTTATTTGCCGCTGGCGCTGCGACGCCGAAAATTCCTGCACCAATGTCGGGCCGAATGTCCTAGTCACGACCCGGCACACATCGCTGCAGCAAATGCGGGCGGCAGCGGTTTCGGCAAGGCGCAATGGCAGGGTCAGGGCAGGTGGATTCGCCATGGGCGCGGTTACGGTTTCCGCCGCCTCGGCTATGGTATTGCCAAGATTCCTGCCGCAAATGCATTGCCATATCAGCCATATAGACTATACGCGCAGCGTGTTGTTGTCTTGCCCCAATGGCGAAAACAGCATTCTGGTTACGGTGTCGCCGCAAAACCAAATTATTTTTATCGATGGCGGCAAGATCGGCGCGATGCGCATGGAAATGTGCGGCGGGGCCGATCAAATGTGGATGCCGCGCGGACAGCCGGGCCATGCGGTGCAGTCGCTTAGCATGCGCGAAGCGGGCGAAATTTTCCGCGAGTGGAGCTGTTGCAGCGCCGAAAAAATGACCGGCGTGATTGAAACCAGCAATATCGACACGGTCACAAAAAACGCCATGGTTCAGGCGGTTCAAGACGCTTGGCTGGGAAGCACGGACGCGGTGCATTGCCCGGTTCCGCAGGCGATAACGGAATTGGGGCGGGAGAGGTAGAAAAGTATTTAAGAAAGATTCTGCCGCATTCCTTCGAGTTCCAGCCAGCGCGATTCGGCGGCTTCCAGTTCCTGCGCGGCCTGCCCGATGCGTTCGGTCAGCGGTGTTAGGTCCTCGCCTAAAGAGCCGCCCGCAAGCTTTGCGTTCAACGATTCTATTTCCGATTCCAAATCCGCAATCCGCTTGGGTAGATTTTCCAATTCATAAATCAATTTATAAGACATTTTGGCGCGCGGTGTTTCTTTTCTTGCTTGCTTTTCCTGCTGCGTGGGCGGGGCATTCGCCGCGCTGGATGATTTCTTTTTCCCACCCATATTTTCTTTGCGTTTTTCCAGATAATCGGTATAGCCGCCAATATAGCCTTGGACCACGCCATTGCCTTCGAACGCCAGAATCTTGCTGACGGTTTGATCCAGAAAATCGCGGTCGTGGCTGACGACCAAAAGCGTGCCCTTATAGCCCATTAAAACTTCTTCGAGCATGTCGAGCGTATCCATGTCCAAATCATTGGTCGGCTCGTCCAGAATCATAAAGCTTTTCGGGTTGGCCAGAATTTTGGCCAGCATCAAACGGTTTTTCTGCCCGCCCGACAATGTCCCGACCGATTGTGTCGCCATCAGCGGATCGAACAAGAAGTCTTTTAGATAGCCGCAGACATGGCGCGGTTTTCCCATGACATTGACGAAATCGCCGCCGTCGGGGCACAAAGTCGCCCACAGCGAAGATTGCGGGTTCAGATCGCGGCGTTTCTGGTCGAAGTAAGAAAATTCAATATCGCGCGCGATTTTCACCTTGCCGGCATCGGGTTGCAATTCTTGAACCAGCAGCCGCAAAAAGCTGGTTTTGCCGGACCCGTTGCGTCCCAATATTCCGATCCTGTCGCCCCGCTGAATGCGTAGGTTGAATTGGTCGAGGATTACGGTTTGATTTTCCCCTTCGCCAAGGCTTTTGGACACGTTGAAAAACTCGGCGACGTTTTTCGACGTGCCCTCGATGTCCATCTCTTCGAATTCGACCTTGGCCAAAAGCCGGTTAAGCGCGCTTTTGTCGCGTTTCAGCTTTTCACGTTCCTGTTTCATCAGCTCTAAGCGGCGCACATTGCGTTTGCGCCTGGCGCGCACGCCACGAGAAGCCCATTGCAATTCCATGTCGAGCACTTTCTGCCGGTTGTGCAATTCGCGTTCTTCTTGCTGCAACAGCATTTCCGACCATTCGTCGAAATATTTGAATCCGCGCGGGCACAATTTCATCCGCCCGCGATCCAGCCAGAATACTTTTTCCGAAATATTGCCCAAAAACGCTTTGTCGTGGCTGACGCATAATATAGCGCCGGGATAGCGTTTCAAATATTGCTCCAGCCATTCGATCACGTCCAAATCCAGGTGGTTGGTCGGCTCGTCCAACAGCAATATATCGGGTTGTTCCACCAGCGCACGCGCGAGCGCGGCGCGGCGCAATTGCCCGCCAGACAGTTTTTCCATCTTGGCGTTCAAGTCCAAATCCAAAGGTTCCGCCACCATATCGACAAGGTAGGAATTGTCGGTTTCCGCAGCGCTGTATGCCAAAGGCTCGGCGATGAAATCGCGCAGGATTTTTCCGGGGGTGGGGGCGATGTCCTGGCGCAAATAGCCGATGGTTATGCCCTGTAGCTGCCATCTTTCGCCGCCGTCCAGCTCGATTGTGTTGCAAATGATGTTCATCAGCGTGGTTTTGCCCGCGCCGTTTTTGCCGACCAGGCAAATTTTATCGCCCCGGTTGATGCTAAAGGATAAATCCTCGAACAAAGTGTCTTTGCCGAATCGTATGGCTGCGTTTTGCACGCTTAGAATTAAATCGGCGCTCACTATCGGGCCTTTTTCCTTATAAATTATGCCTGTTAAAGGCGGCGTGAATCTGTTAATAATGGCGTTCCAATATTTTCACAAGCCTTATTAAGGGGACGTCATGCGGACATTGATCGTTGGACATGGGGGCAGGGAAAGCGCGCTGGCTTGGCGCATGGCCGAACACAGCCAGCTTTGCGCCTATATGGGCCATGCCAACCCCAGTATCATCGAACATGTTATCGAAAGCCACGGCGCGTTCATGATCGGCAACGTGCTGGACGCAGCAAAGATCGCCGATTTCGCCGTTCAGCAAAGCGTCGAGCTGGCGCTGGTCAGCTCGGACGAGCCTTTGGCGGCGGGCGTCGTCGACGCGCTTTTGGCAAAAGGGATTAAAGCCGTAGGGCCGACCAGGGATGGCGCGGAAATCGAGTGGAACAAAACCTTTGGAAGACAAATCGTCGCCGAAGTCGCACCCGAGGCCAATCCTTTTTACCGCGTTGCGCGCAGCCATCAAGAGGTGGATGCGATATTCAAGGAAATCGGCGATAGGCCGCTTGCGATCAAGCCGGTGGGATTGACCGGCGGCAAGGGCGTCAAGGTGATGGGCCCGCATTTGGCAGATCACGCCGCCGCCAAGGCCTATTGCTATGAGATTCTCGATGCCGGGATCGGCGGCGGATCTGCGGTCATCATCGAAGAAAAAATTACCGGGGTGGAATTTGGCGTTCAAGCGTTCACCGACGGAAAAAGCGTCGTCCTGCTGCCCGCTACCTTCGATTATCCTTACCGCAACGAAGGCGATACCGGGCCGGGAACCGGCGGGATGGGGTCATATTGCGTTCGCACAAAAAATTTGCCTTTTATGCAGCCGGAGCACTATGAGGCTTGCGGCAAAATTGCCCATAAAGTTGTAGCAAGGCTTTCGGCGATGGGCCGCCATTTCAACGGGATTTTGTATTCCAGCTTTTTCATCACCGATAAAGGCGAAATCAAAGTCATTGAATTCAACGCCCGTTTCGGCGATCCGGAATGCATGAATATTATGTCGATCCTGGATTGCAATTTTGTCGAGCTGCTTGCAGCGATGGCGGATAAAAATCTTGACCCGTCCAAAGTAAAGTTCAAGGACGCGTGTTCGGTAGTGGCGTATTTAGTCGCGCCGGAATACGGCTTTGGCAAAAGCGCGCAGTCTTATAGATTCAAATTGGACAGCAAGGGCGTCAGAGAAAAAGACTGTGAGGTATTTTTCTCGGCCTCGCAGCAAGTCGAAACCAGCGCTAATGAATATGAAACCGTAGGCACGTCACGCTGCGTCGCCATCGGCGCTTTGGGAAAAAGCCTTGACGAGGCGCGAAAGAAAATTATATCGGCGATGGGGCATGTTCAAGGCCCGCTGCAATGGCGGCAAGATATCGCAACCGAAAAAGATATAGACAAGCAAAAAGCTGTTTTAACTTCCTCTCCCGCCGGGGCAAAGACGGCCAAAGCGGGATAATTTCCACTTCTAACCAAAGGATATTATCATGACGCAGACACTTTATACGGCACAGGCAAAAGCCAGCGGCGGCCGCAACGGCAAGGCCGAAACCATCGACGGCAATTTGAAATTCGACTTGGCGTCGCCAGGCGCGCCGAACGCCAAGCCCGGCACGACCAACCCGGAACAGCTTTTTGCCTGCGGTTATGCCGCATGTTTCGGCGGGGCGCTGGAATTGGCGGCCAAGCAGAACAATGTTGCGGTCAGCAATGTCGCGATCCACTCGTCGGTAAGCTTGCTTAAGGGCGATGACGGATTCTCATTGTCGGTCGTGTTGGACGCGCAATTGCCCGGCATCGCGCAAGATCAGGCGGCAATGCTGCTGCAAGCTGCGCACCAAATCTGCCCTTATTCCAAGGCGACGCGCGGCAATATTTCTGTAACGCTGAAAGCCAACGGCGTTGAGGCGCAGAAAAAGGCGGCTTAGGAAAATGGTCAAAAGCATTCTGTTTTTGTGCGTCGCCAATTCCGCGCGCAGCCAAATGGCCGAAGGCCTGGCTCGCGCCATGGTGCCGTCATCCATCAGGGTGCAAAGTGCCGGATCTTCGCCCAGTATCTTGAACCCGTTTGCGGTCCGGGCAATGGCGGAAATCGGGATCGATATTTCCGGGCATGCCAGCAAATCGGTCGATGAAATCAAAGATCCTATCGACCTTGTCATAACCCTTTGCGCCGAAGAAGTTTGTCCGGCATTTTTGGGCAAGGCCAAAAAATTGCATTGGCCTTTGCCCGATCCCGCCAGCAAGGAAAAGCTGGACGACGAGATTATGCTGCAAAGATTCCGCGCAGCGCGCGACGCGATTCGCGGTTTGATTGCCAAAGAGTTTTTAGGCGCGGCGCGGGGCGTGGCCTAAAACTCTAGGCCTTTTTTAAAAAGCTAGCATCCAGCATCAGGCCTTTGACTTCTTTGCTGCTGGATTCGATATGCCTGCCGTCGGGGCAAAGGCGGATATTCGCCGCCTTGGTTCCGCGTTTGACGATGGCGGAAGATCCTTTGACTTTCAGGTCTTTTATGACCAGCACGCTATCACCTTCTTTTAGGGCCTGGCCGTTACTGTCTTTGATAACAATTTCATCGTCTTCCATGGGCGTATCCTGTTGTTTACTTTCCGCTTGCAATTCCAAGCAAATCCTGTATAGTCCTTTTGCGTTTAGATTTGAACTCTCTCGCTTATGCTTTTGGCTTTCTATTAAAAACAATAATAAAAAAGCCGCTTTTTCATCGCGTTCGTTAAAGAGTTTACACCGCCCGGCAGGATCGTCCCTGTTCCGGCTGGCTGCTTTGCGCTCTTTAACATTGTCCTTCCATGGTGGAGGGGCAAGCAATGTGACGAAAAAGGACTTTAAATACACATGACACAATTTTCCGCGTTCGGCTTGCCCGAAACGCTTTTGAAAGCTCTCGTTAAAATCGGTTTTAACGAGCCGACCCCAATTCAATCCCAGGCCATCCCTCCCGCGCTTGCGGGCCGTGATATCCTTGGCTCGGCCTCGACCGGCACGGGCAAGACGGCGGCCTTCGCCTTGCCGATGCTGGCGCATTTGATCAAATCTCCTAAAAGCATGGCGCTGATTATGGCGCCGACCCGCGAGCTTGCGGTGCAAGTGCTGTCGACGATTCAACCTTTGCTGCTTATGCACCGGGAAATCTCGGCTGCTTGCTTGATCGGCGGCGAATCCATTTCCAAGCAATTCGCGCAATTGAAACGCATGCCGCGCATCATCGTCGGAACGCCTGGGCGGATCAACGACCATTTGGCGCGCGGCACGCTGCGCCTAGGCCAAGCCGATTTTCTGGTGCTGGATGAAACCGACCGCATGTTGGACATGGGTTTTGGCGTACAGATCGAAAAGATCATCAAAACGATGGCGCCAAAGCGCCAGACCTTGATGTTTTCGGCGACCATTCCACAAGAAATCGTAAGGCTGTCGGCGAAATATTTGGTAAGCCCCGAACGCATTTCGGTTGGATCGACCAACAAGCCCGCCGCCAATATCAAGCAAGAAGTCATCCATACGGCAGAGACGGAAAAATACGCCAATCTTTTGGATCAGCTGAACAAGCGCCAGGGATCGATCATCGTGTTCGTGAAAACCAAGCACGGCGCCGACCGCATGGCGACAAAGCTCAGCAAGGCGGAACACCGCGCCGACGCGATCCACGGCGATTTGCAGCAACGTAAGCGCGACCGTGTGATCCAAGGTTTCCGCGATCAAAAGTACCGCATTCTGGTTGCGACCGACGTCGCCGCGCGCGGTCTTGACATCCCGCATATCGAGCATGTGATAAATTATGATTTGCCGCAGGCACCCGAAGATTACATCCATCGCATCGGCCGCACCGCAAGGGCAGGGGCCGAAGGCGAAGCAGTGAATCTGGTCACCCCGTCTGACGGAAAGAAATGGGGCGCCATCGTCCGCCTGATCAACCCGAATGGAGACGGCGCGCAAATGAAAAGCAGCGGCCAGAAATCGCCGTTCAAAAAAGACGGCGACGGCAAGCGCCAAAAGAACCGCCGCTTTCACGGCGGCGGCAAGAATCGGCCAGGAAACAAGAAACATTTCCGGTTCCGTTCTGCGGCGGCGTAAAATAATTTCTAAGAAAAGCTAGGCGGATTTTTTTTCCGCGCTGTCGGATTTAGCGGCATCCAGATCTTCGAGGATGCCGCGGTCGACCAGCGCCTGGCGCATTCGCGATAAATATTGCACGAATTGACCTTGTTCGGTTTTGTTGAAGCTGGAAAAAAGCTCGGCGACGCGGTCTTTGAACACGGCGCAGCCTTCGGCCAATTTTTTTTCCGCCTTGGCGGTCATTTGAATCATAATAGCCCGGCGGTCGGTGGGATGCGGTTTGCGTTCCACCATGCCGTCCTTTTCCAAGGCGTCCACCAGCGCCGTGACGTTGGTGGCACTGACGCCAAGCTCATCACTTAAGGCGCCCATAGTCATGGAACCGTTATCCATCAGCAAGCCCATCAAGCGCAAGCGCTGCGGCGTCATGCCTTGTTCTTCCATGCGCGATTCGGCCCAGCGGGTGAAGCCGGGGGCCAATTGCCAGAACAATTCGATAAGCTGATGCTGTGCCGGGGCGTTTTTCCCCTGGCTAAAGCGGCAAGCTTTGTCTTGTTTGTCCCTGTCGGGCTTCATCGCTTTATGCGTCCAATGTTACGGTTATGTGATGCCTGCTGTTAATATACTATGTTTTATGAATATACAAATAAAAAATATATGTATTAATATATTTCATATATTGACTATATACAAGGCCAAGGCTAATTTTACCCTTGTTTTTTAACGCGCAAAGGGTTTTGGCATGTTTCGTTTCAAGCATATCTTTTTTATCGCCGTTCTACTTCTGGCCGGATACTTTATATATAACCGGGTGATGACCGGCGGAATGCCGCAGGGCATGGGCGGAATGCCGCAAGGTATGGCCATGCCGGTCAGCGTCGCGCAAGTGATCGAACGCGAAGCGCAAGAATGGCGCGAATTTTCAGGACGGCTTGTAGCAGTGGATCAAGTTGAAATCCGCCCGCGCGTTTCCGGCACGATCGAATCGATTCATTTCAATGACGGGGACAATGTTAAAAAGGGCGATTTGCTGTTCGTAATTGACCCGCGCCCCTATGAGGCCGCTTTCCAAGCCGCCGAGGCGCGCGCTGTTCTGGCCGAAACCGAAATGGGCCGCGCCGAAAGGCTGCTTGCCGACAAGGCGGTTCCACAGCGGGATTTCGATCAGCGCAAAAACGCGCTGCGCGTCGCGCGCGCCGAGCTGACCCGCGCCAGGCTGGATTTGGAATATACCAGAATCAAAGCGCCGATATCCGGCCGCATCGGCAGGGCCGAAATCACCCAAGGCAATTTGGTCGATGCGGGCGGCAATGCGCCGGTCTTGACCAGCATCGTATCCAGCAATCCGATATACGCCGATTTTGACGGCGACGAGGCGACCTATATCCGCTTTGCGCGCAACGGGGGCGGCAAGGACGTTTCGCAAATTCCGGTCATGATGGGGCTTTCCACCGAAAGCGGGACGCCGCATACGGGACGGATCGAATCTTTCGACAACCGCCTGGATACGGCATCGGGCACGATCCGCATCCGCGCGGTATTTGACAACCCCGATGGTTTTTTGGTTCCCGGGCTTTTCGCTCGTATTAAACTGGGCAGCCCCGGTTTGGATAAGGTGCTGTTGATTACCGACCGCGCTGTCGGCACGGACCAAAGCAAAAAATTCGTATTCGTCGTTGGCGGCGACAACATGGTGCAATACCGCGA
>JACCDT010963208.1_pt1 | contig 35682 bp, 28 predicted proteins | sample 7446291 | NCBI WGS metagenome assembly JACCDT01 (sample SAMN15323446, study PRJNA562643) | freshwater metagenome | isolation source: river surface water | place: USA:Blue River Watershed | collected 2017-08-17
ACGCCGCCGGATATGCCTTCTGTCATCGTCGCAACCGCGTATGACGTTCTCGACTACCCTGAGGACGCCACCAGTATTCTCCTTTCCAGCGCCTACGGTACGGCGGATGGGCGAGCGGGGAACGGCACGCATACGCCATACATTCCGCCGATCTCGGGGACTGATGTCCTTTCGGTCAATGACGGCGCGTACCCTGCGCAGAGCCCGGGAGCGGTCGTAGACCGGAGTTCGGTTCGGGTGTTTTTCCGGAACCCCCGGGTTGTTCTGGGCACCACGTACACCATCACGGGGGCGCCGTCTCTTGGTGCCAACGTCACGACGAGCTCGACGGATCAGATTCTGTTGACGTTCGGCGTTGATGTGGTGGCCCTGGGTATTCGTCCGGGTGATCGGGTGTACCTCACATCGTCGCGTGTGGCGTCTGAGCAAAGCGTCATTCGCACGGTGCTGTCTGTGGGTGAGCCTGGTCCCGACGGGTATCCCACCAACGTCAACGCGCTCCGGGTTACGGAGAATCTTCCCGCCGCGGGTACGTCTACGACCACTTGGACGTACGACGCTCTGGGCGAAGCGCGAATCGAGCGTGAACTTTCCAGCCGCGAGCTGGAGGATCTGCTGGGAACGCTCAAGATCTTTGCCGAGCCCGGCACCAACAAGCTGACGCTTCGGGGCGGGGTCACGGTCACCACGCCGCTCACGCCGGTTCCGACGCTCACTGTGCCTTCGCCCACGGCTACGGATACGCCTCTTCCGCTGTCGTATGCGGGGGTTTACGTCGCATATCGCGCGTTGCGTCAGGACCTGCAGGTACTCGCTGAGGCGAACCAGGATTCTCTGGTTTCGATCAACGGGGTGGAGAGCGTGACGGGCATTGGCAAGATCGACCCGCGCAACCCCCTCGCCGTGGGTGTGTGGCTCGCGCTTCAGAACTCTGGGGCCTCCCCCGTCAAGTACTATGGTCTTTACGGGGACACCGCAGCAGCGCACGCTTCGGCACGCGAAGCCATGGACGGAGCTGCTGATCTAGCGATGGCAGCGCTGCTTACTTCGGACCTCTCGATCATCAACTCGTGGAAGAATGAGTGCGCGCAGTTCGCCTCCCCGACCTTTGCGCGGGATGAGGGTGTGCCGCAGAAATTCCGTACGGTTATCGGCGGGGCTGCTCTGGAGACGGAAGCCGATATCTACGACGGGGCTATTACGGGCGTCTCTCAGGTCGTCACGGGGAGTGCTTCTGGGAAGTTCCGCACGCTCGAGTTTGATGTCGGTGCGAGTGGCGACATCGACTTCCTTGACGTTCTTCCGGGGGACCGCCTGGACATCGGCCTCTCTGCAGGCGGGCTGGCGGCTTGGGAGAGCCGGCGAGGGACGCATCGTATCGCACATCTCAATTCCACGGGGGGCGGCGCGAACTCCATCATTGAGGTGGAGCCCGGCACGTCTCGCTGGAACGATACGGCAGGCGCCTCGACCGATGACATCGAATTTCGCATCACGGGTGTGGACGGTGTTGTCAAGGCCGAAAACCTGTCTTCCTTGACGGTGTCCAACCTGGGCGGTTCGGTTGTCTGGGCGATGAGGGCCCCGACGCTCGTTGGCGGGCCGTACACCGTGACCTACGTGTCGGGTGGCGCTCTTGCAGTGACGCTTTCGGGTTTTGCAATCACGGTGACCTTCGTGGTTGCCACTACCACGCACGCGCAAGTAGCGGCGGCGGCTATGCTGGTTCCGGCTATCGCAGCGCTCATGACTGTCACTGCGCTCGGCGTGACCGGCGCCGTGGTGGCTGCGTCTGTTGCAGCGGGGATTCTCCCGGGGGGCGGTACCACGGATTGTGATGTCGTGGCCAACGACGACCTGTTCGACCAGCTTGAGGACGCGTCTGCGGCGTTTCTCACGGCGGGGGTCAAGGCGGGTGATCGCCTCGAGATTCCGCTGGATCCGAACAACTACGCCTCGGATGCCTACGATTCGCGCTACCTCACCTACGTGGTGGGCTCGGTAGTGAGCGAGAATCGGCTTCGCATTTCCAACGGCTATGACGATAGCGCTACCGAAACGCGTGAGCTTCCGCACTACTACTCGCGCTTCGAGGCGTCCAAGCCCCTCGACAACAACCCCACGGGCGGCTCCATTCGGTACCGTATTCGTAGGACGCTGACCAAGGATGAGCAGGTTACGGCGCTCATTACGCAGGGGCAGAGCCTGTCCTCTCGGTACGCCTCGCTGGTGTACCCGGATCAGCTGGAGATCATCGGGCTTCTCGATGGCTCGCTGCCGCGGCTTTCTACGGGGGCTAGGCAGCCCGCCGCTCTTCAGCCTGGGTACTACATGGCCGCCGTAGTGGCGGGGGCGTGTGCGGCCCTTCCGGTGCAACAGGGCCTTACCAACCTGGGCTTTTCTGGGGTACGCAACCTGCAGCGGAGTCAGGGCTACTTCACGGAGCGACAGCTTGCGCGAATTTCCGAGGGCGGTCTGATGGTGTTTGTACAGGATTCGCCTTCTGGCCTTCCGTACACGATTCACCAGTACACTACGGACCTGACGGCGCTGGAGACTGGGGAGCTTAGCGTTGTGCGCAACTGGCACTACGTCGCGCGGTTTCTTCAGGCGATCCTTCGTCCTTACCTCGGCGTGTACAACGTTCTTCCTGAGACGCTCGCGGAGATGCGTCGCGCGGCTGATGACGGGGCCGCAGAGCTCAAGCTGCGGCGGCTTCCCAACATCGGTGCCCCTCTCCTTGAGGGCGGGGTAGAGACCATTACGGAGTCCGCCGCTGCCGCAGATCGTGCTGAAGTCCGCTTCGTTGGCCGGATCCCTCGCCCCCTTAACGACATCGTTCTGACCCTGGTGCTGTGATGTACCCCTACGCGGACCTTCTCGAACCGTTTTACAAGCGGGCCTTTGTTGGCGGGTTGGCCCGCGCTGGGTGGACGGCCCTCAAGGGCTTTGGTTCCCGGATGGCTTCCAAGCTTCCCGCTGCGGCTGCTGCCGCCCCTGCTGCGCCTGCAGTGGGGGCGGCAGCAGCCCGCACCGGGTTTGGGCGACACGCCCTTGGCGTTGCTACCGGCGCTGCGGGTTTTCCGATCGCTGGCAGTACGGCGGGCCAAGTGATCGGAGGAGTCGGTATGGCGCTGCCGGGTGCCATGATGGGCGCTGCCCCGAGTGGGCGGGAAGTCACCGCCAGTCTTTACCGGGTAAAGCAGGCGTCTGATGGACACGGGTTGGGCCACAAGGTTCTGCACGCTGCGCCGTACGCCGCGTGGATCGCTTCCCAGTTCGTGGAGCATCCTACGCTTTCTAAGGCTCTCAACTTGGGGGCTTACGCGGGTTACGCCGGGATGTCGGCGCACACAGCCCTGACCGACCCTGCTGAGAAGTGGACAAGCGGTACGGATGCTGTGGCCCTGTTGGCGATGGCTGCTGCGGACATCGCGCGAATGAAGCGCGACAACCAGCAGGGCTAGCCTATCCTTTTGATGTCCCCTTAGCGGTGAGAGTGTAACCATGTCGACCTATCCGATTGGCGTAACCCAGGGTCTGAATACCTGGCGTATGCAGCAACATCATGTTGAGCGCATGCTTGACAATGCTCCGAGTGACAATGCGCACCCGGACGACACGCTTCTACTGGCCGGGCCTGCTCGTCGAGGGGTCATCAGCACGGGTGTTGGAGGCAAGCGCACGCTTCGCGCGCTCGGCATGGCCCAGTCTTTCTCCCTGAGTTCGCAGGCTTCGGTCATGCCCCTCATGGCGATCGGCTCGGGGCGTTCCTTCTTCCTTCGCGGCAAGTCTCAGTCGCAGTGGACGATGTCCCGCGTGCTGATGAACGGACGAAACCTGCTGCGAGCGCTGTATCATTCGGCAGTGCAAGCCGGGATCCGCCCGTCACAGTTTGATGATGCGGCTGCTTTGGAGTCTACTCAGCAACCCTCGCAGTTCTTCATCAACCTGGATTCCGAGCTCTTCTACATCCCCATCGGCATGGCAATGGTCATGCGGACCAAGGCGCATGCTTTGGTTGGGGCGTGCTATGCGGAGCTCATGATGATCTCTTCGTGGGGTATCCAGGTTCAGTCAGGGCAAGCGATGATCGCGGAGAGTGTTCAGGGCCTCTGCGATCGGGTCGTTGCGTACCTTCCTTCGGACGATCTCGGCGCGAGCGTGCAGGTCAACCGGACGGCTATGGACGGTGTTCTGGGTATCGGTCAGGACGCATTCCCTCCGTACTCGAGTACTACCATCGCTGAGTACGACAACCAGCATACGGCTTCTGCTGTTCCCATGGTGGCTACGTAATGGTTCGTCGCCTGCGCGCTCAAACGACTCGTCCGCGTGAGAGCGCGCAGGTTACGTCCCGCGCCGCTCGAGCGGAGACACTTACCACAGAGCACCCGAACACTCGGATGCTCCGGGGTACGGTTCTGCTTACGGATGTGGCTAGCCATACGTACCACGTTGCGCTGAGCGACGGATCTCAGGTTATCGCTGGGCGGATGCGCTCGGGACCCGGGGATTCGCAACTCCTTGAGCACGGGACGCAGGTGGTGGTTACGAGGGATCTGGGGGCTCCGTACATCGTGGGGGTGCTGCCCACGGAGGCGCGAGCTCAAGGTGTAGACCCTGATAACACGCTTACTGGGACTGTCGGGCACGGAAGTGCAGACCCTGGATTGCGTCTGGGTTTTCCTTCGTCTGGACGGAGCGCAGGGGACCCTTCCGATCTTCTTCCTGGGGATCAAGTACTCCACGCTAATGGCGGTTCTGCGGTGGGCGCTTTACTCGGTAAAGTCGCCATGTTGCGCGGAGGCCCACTGGCCGCGGTACAGGCCTTTGGCGAGACGGATCTCGTTCAGGTGTTTGCGGGCATTTATCGGTTGATTACGTGGATGGGCGAAGCCCAGTACGTAAACCGGGACGGCAAGACTTCGTTCATCTGGCGGGGCGCAGCAGATCAGCTGACTGAGAGCGGTCCCGATGAGGCGAAGTACACTGTTCGTCTTGATGTGGGAGCCACAGGCGATCTGATCCGCCTCGAGGTGGTAACGCGGGAAGAGGTTCCCGTCTTTACTTTCCACGTCGATTCGGCGGGGAAGATGACGTTGTACAGCGCGGGGGGCATCAACCAACACGCGGGTAGTACAGGCGGGCAAAATCACCCTCTTCGTTACCAGGGCTCCGTTTCTGAGGAGATTACGGGCAATAACACGAAGAGCGTTCGTGGGGATATGCGAACCACTTGTGAGGGCGTCCGCACCACGGAGACCTCGGTTACGCACGTTGAAGTTGTTGGGCAGGACCACCTTCAGCAGGTTACGCGAGATCACAGGCTCTCGGTGGGCAGTAACTACACGAGACAGGTTTACGGGGAGAGTAGCATCTTCGTAACCAACGGGGCGTACAGGGCGAGTGTGTACGCCTCGGGGCTTTACTCGGTAAAGACGCAGCTGGGGGACATCACGTTTGAATCCCAAGGAGCGAATTTTCGAGTACAAGCGTCGCGCCCTAACAGTGTGTGGCTTGGGACTGAGGCGGCACATCATGCGGTGCGCTTTGAGCCCCTGGAGCGCCTGGTTCAGTCCTTGGTCCAGGACTTGAATGCGTTTAAGCTGATTTTTAACCAGCATACGCACATTGTGAGCGGAACTGCCGGACCTTTTGCGATTACGGCTTCTACTGTTCCACCTGTGGTTGCAGCTAGAAGCTTGACACTGAACCTGACACCTGCCCGAAGTGAAGTTGTCCGGGTGGCGTGACCTATATTCTGTTCTGACTGAGAGGTAAAGATGATCAACGAGTTGACCGTTACGTCGGTGGGTCCGTGGGCGCTCAAGGACATTCCTGGGCTCCCGTTCAACGCGGCCAATTTTCAGGACCTGTTCGTGGTGGGGGGGTCGACGGCAGCGGGTACTGTCGTTTACCGGGTAAACGACCAGCAGTGGGCGAGTATTCGTCCCCAGCTGGCGGCCCTTGCGCAGCGTCGTCAGCCGGTGTCGGGTTCGACGACTCGTACCCAGCCCCTCCTCACGTACACCCTGTCTCGCGTTCCCGGTGGTCGTCCGCAGCTCACGCAGATTGAGGGCAGCGCGGATGTGGGCCCCGGCGCTTTGGTGTCGCAGACTCTCGTACTTCGCGGTACGGGGTTCATCGCGGGCGTGGCTGCGACCTACACGTTCTATCACGTCGAGTCTCGTACTACGGGCGTTCCTACTACGGGCGACGTCACGTATTCGGCGCCGCTTGCGGTGCTGCGTATCGATGCCGTTGAGAAGGGCCCGATCGGAAACCTGATCACCCTGCGGATTCTTCCTGCGGGTTCGGCTTCGGTTGTGGTTACCCCCGGCATCGCTGGAGCGGTTCACATCGACGTGACGCCGGCTACGGGGTTCTCCAACGCCACTGCGATTGCCGCGCAACTCGTGGCCAGCACGGAGGCGTCTGCCTACGTCACTCCGACGGCGCTGGTGGTGAACGGGCCGGTTGCTCCCACTGGCTCTATCCCGGTGGGGCTTGTCGGGGCGTCGCTCTCGGGCCTGGGTGTCGGTCAGGCTCTCGGCGGTGGAGATGGGGGCGGCATCGCTCATCTCGATCTCTTGGTGTCGGCTACTTCGGTGACCAACCGGCTCCGCATTCGTGCAGACAAGCCGGGTGTGCAGGGTAACAACATCACGATCACTATCAACGCCAACATTGGTGCGGATAGCGTCGTTGTCACGGGGAACGACATCGTCGTTAACCTGACGGCGGCGGTCGATACGATGGCGAACATCAAGGTTCTTCTTGATGGTAGCGCCGCTGCTGCTGCGCTCGTCAGTTGCACGGTCGTTGGTGCAGGCTCCCTCGGGGCTACGGCCAAGACCTGGTTCTACGGTGGTGCTGGTGAGACCCCCACGGCTACCGTCGCCGGGGCTTCGGCATCGATTCGGGACCTGACGGACTCGTCGATGTCGTTGGTGGTGACTGCCGCGGCTCTGGTAGCGGCTTCGGCAGCTCTTGCCGAACAGGCCATTGTCAACGTGAACCTGGATTACCAGACGCTCTCTGGTCAGGTTGAAGTGATCAGCACGCCGTGATCACCGTAGGCCAGTGCTTGACGGATCCCGTCACTGGAGCCACTGGCCGCGCATTCAACGCTCTCCTCGCCTCGCCCCCTCCTGGCATTTCCCCCACAGCTTTTGAAGCAGGCTCTCCTGGACGCGCTGTCCTGGCGAGCCTGCTTCAGGCCGTGGTGAAGGGGGTAATGGATGAGCTTGTTGCGTCGGGAGAGGTGACGGTTACCGGGATGGCCAACCTGGGTACCGGGGCCGTTACCGGAACGGGGACTATCGGCTGATCAGCGCTTCGTGGCCTTCTTTGGCGCGGGCTTCGCAGGGCTCCTCTTCCCTGTATCGGCATCCATAGGCGTGTTGATCTGTTCCACGCGCACCTTTTCTTCTTCCTCCAGCTTTGCACGGATCTCCGGAGTAAATACCGGCTCCCCCTCCTGTTCTTCCTCTTCGTCGTGAAACGGAATAACGTCCGCGGTGAAAGAGCTAGGCGCTGACGGGGCCTTTTCCGGCGAGGCAAGGAAGGAGCTCTCTTGGGCAGCGGGTTCTTCAGGAGGCGGGGGTTGCGGTGCCTCGGGGGAAGCTTCGGGCTCGAGGGGAGCGTCCTCAAGGTCGTGTACGCCTGGAACATTGAGAGACACTTCCATGTCCCACTCTTCCAGCGGGTTGTCCGGAGTGAACTTCTCAAGCTTGAGCGCTCCCGTGAGGCGTTGCGGCCCCGCTTCGATCTCGACGGGGAGTGCGAAGGTGTCTTTCGGGAAATACACATCCACGCGCTGCGCTACCGTCCGGTAGCCGATGGAGACGGTAAGGCCGTATGCGGCATGCAAATCTGACAGCTTCATGCTACTATTTCCTCTATGCAGGATCCGGTGTGGACGAAACAAGTTACAGGCTTTGTCAAGACGACGAGGCTCTGCGAACTCATGATTAGAGTACAGCGTATCTTGATTCTAGACAAGATGGTACGCGCAAAGCGGTTGCTGGAGGCGTCGTGTCCTGGCAAGCGCTGAATCTCACGCCACCAGAAGCCTTGGCGGATGCGACCGAGGCTATCGCGGGGGCCCTGACCCTTGTTCGGGACGGGCTAACGGTCCTTCGGACTCAAGCGCAGGCGCTACAAGTTCTTCTAACAACGGAAGTGCAGCCTCGAACCCGGGCGTTTAATGCCGCCCTTCAAGCGCTCATCTCGCAGATCAATGCCTTGCTTAATGCAGGGCTGGACGATACGGGCGTATACGTTCTCGTTGTTCCCTTGCCAAAAAAAGGCCTGGCTGGTCTTGCGTCGGGTCTTCGTCGGCCCTCGTCGCCAGTCACGCGGGTCTTTCGTGACCTGCTGCCTTCTAATCAGGGCAGGGGCGCTACCTCGCCCACGTTTGCACAGCTGTTTTCCCCTGAGACGTTCGCCACTGGAGGTAACGCCTACTTTGCGCAAACGCTCCTGGAGTCTCTGTACGATCGGGGAGACTTAAGCCGCCCGACCTTTTCTCGCAATTCCTATTGGGCAAGTGCGGTGCTTGTAGCCGGGTCGTCTGACCCGCTCGGCGTACTTACTCTGGCTGCCCATCTAGACAGGCTGTTCGGAGAGAGCAAAGCGTCCCGCGGGGTCGTAAACCGTTTACCGGGTAATGTTCGCGCGCGCCCCTCGATGAGGGATCGTGGTGTCGTTATCGAGTGGGATCATGCTGCGCCTTCAACGACGCTAGTGTCCATGGACGCCCTCAAGGTTTTCGTACGGCAAATTGCGATTATTCGCTCACGAAGTTTTGAGGCTAAGTCTGCGGCTCGGGTAGGAGATTTGTTTCCAGGGCGAAATCTCACCGTAGGCTCTTTTGGCCGTTACGGCTCTGAGGTACTGGCCGTTTTCAATTACGACGGACTGACAACCCAGTACGTCGATCGAGCTCCGTTGGCTGAGGATGTCCCGGCCTTCTATCATGTTGCCTTTTCTACCGCGATAGAAGGCACTGCTACCCGCGAGGAAATTGAGGCCTTGGGGGTAGTGGCACCCCCCGAAGGGACGACTTCTGGGCCCTTAGAAATAGGCTTTGACCGGATGTCGCACTGCATTGAATTTGTCCGCCCTTCCAAAGCCACTGCGCGCGCAGCGCTGCCCGCGTCCGTACTGCCTGACTGGCGGCGCACGCCGACCGTTGCAAGTGCTATTCCCCCGCTGGCGGGTTTCATTGACTACATCGGGGAGATCCTCAACAGCATTGGCGGAGCGGCTCGCACAATCGACGATTACAACAACACGTACATTGAGTTTCTCACCCGAGAGCTCAATCGAATCGCACAACGGATCCAGGCCATTGAAACGGCATTGGGGCAGCTGGCTCAGCTGATTGACCCCATTCAAGCGGGAATTCACGTCACCACGCTTTCAGGGCAGGGTTCGGCGGGAGATTTTGTAGCCGAGGTTTGTGCCGCCCTTGACGCACGTAATGACCCCAATCGCCCGGCGTTTGACACTGGCACTGAGTTTGTTACAGGTGTCGTCCTTGTGGCTACTGCGCCTAGCGCTGCAGGTGTTTTGGGGGCGTTGGCCCTGTTTGAAGCGCTCTTTGCCCCCACCCAAGTGAGTGGGTCGAATCCTGAACTTGAGGGTATCGAGGCTATTGACGGCATTCTGGCTGAGGTAGAGAATGAGCTTACTCGAGAGCTCGAGGGTACCGCGCTGGACCCGTCTACGTCTCCCTCGCCTTCTGAGCCTTCGTCGAATACATTTGGCGAAGACATGACCCCCCGTCCGCCAGGGACTGGCGACTCATCTTGTGGGAGCTAAAAATGCCCGTCTATGATTTTCGTTGCCCCGAGGGGCATGACTACGAAGTGCGCTGTTCGATTGCAGCGCGGGTAGACCCGCACCTGTGCGGGTGTGGTTTACCGGGTAAACTGGTTATTCTTACCGCGCCTCGGGTGAATGATACCTCCGTTGTGATCCTTGACTATCCGGGATCTAAGCGGCTGAAGGCGGGGTACGTTCATTCGCACGGGCCCAAGATGGCCACTAAGGTGTCTTCAGGCTTTGGTGGCGTGGTGACGCCGGTTCAGCGTCACAAACACCCCATTGGGGATTTTGCACAACCTGAAGCTATTCGTCCGAAGACCCCGATCAAGTCGCCTTTTGGCGGAGGGTGAGCAGCCGCTTGTGCCGCTGAATGAGCGGGTCTTTTGTCCCAGCCTTGCTCGCAGCAGCTTGTACAATGGCAGTAAAAAAAGGCTGCCAGTAGCGCGGGAATCCTGCGAGTTCGTTTTCGAGCTCGCGGGCCACGTTTGCCGCATAGACGGCGTCCACCGCCTTGCTCTGTTCCCACAATGAAAATGCGGTGTCCGCGGCTGCATTAGCGCGCAAAATGTCCTCGCGAACGCCGAGTGCGTAGTGCACAGCCTCTTCCCAGAGTTCACAGTAAGGCTGGAGTTCTGGAAGTGTCGGCGGCATGAAGCGTGTGGCTAAGCTGAGAACAACCTGCTCTACGGTTGTTTTACCGTCCTCCAAGAGGGTTAAAAGCTGCTGTGGAATCTGAGCTACGTTTACTGAGCGGTGCTCCCAGGTAAAAATTTGGGGCCAGTAAACGGCGCGCCACCGCCGCCCGTGAGCTCGGGTGCGAAGGAGCACGTCGCGAACGTTGGAGGGCTTTGTCATGCTGATCTTCGGTGGAAAGAGTGTCGTGGTGCCGGGGTTGAATTCTGTCAACTGGCGGATGGATCCCCGATGCCCTCGTGCAACGGATTTACAGCCACGCCATTTTTGGACCCGCGCGGGGGTTATTCACACGGTCAAGGGTAAGAAGGGCCCTCTGCGGAAGGGAAAGAAACCGAGCAATCGCGATTTCACCTATGCGCAATATCAGGCCAACACCTCTCGTGATGTGTCGTGGGATTACACGCAGGATACCGATGCCAGTGTAACGGTATCTAATGATCCTGTCACGCACTTTACGTGGCATGCTGGTGCGGTAAACCAGTACACGTTTGGCGTAGAACTCGTGCAGGATGACGACGGGTCTACGTACGAGGATCAGTACACGGAGGGGCTGGTGCCGCTGATGCACGCCGTGTTTGATAACCTCGGGATTCAGAAGCAGCTCCCCGTGGATGCCAACGGGGAGATCATTCTTCGGGTCATCGAGCGCTGCCGCGGCGGACGTACGGTCGTGGGGGCGTACGCGCACTGCAACCAAACGGCGAACAAGCCGGAAGGTGATCCGGGGCGTTACGCCTTTGAGTACCTGTTGCGTAGCGGCTTCGAAGGATTTGACCTCGAACGGAACGAGGATCGAGATGTCTGGATGGATCGCCAGAAAGCCCTGGGCATTCCTCTTAAAGATCGTGACGGCATCCCCGGCCCGCAGACCGTAGCTGCGCTCAAGGCCGCGGGATACAAGCACGGCATTTGGGTCAACGGGCGTCAGTAGGCTATACTTCTGTCATGCCCTCACTCACTTTTGTCGGGAACCTGAATCTGCAGCTTAGCGACGGAGCCCGTCCGCAGGCTGTTCCTCTTTCCTTCGAGGTCACGTACACCAAGAAGCTGCTGCATGATTTCTCGTTTGCCGCCGCGCAAACGAATCTCCCTGTGCCGCAGGGGACGGTAACGTCCCCGCGCGTTATCTATGTGGAGGTACTCAGCGGAGAGGTGTCGATTTCGCGCACCATCGCGGGAACTGCCCCTACCACGCTCATCGCGAACGCGACGCCGCCCCCGGATATGAAGCCGTTCCTGCTGCAGTTCTCTTTTGAGGGGATTACGGAGCAGCTTTATATCACTACTCCTGGGGCGGCGGCGGGGAAGATCTGGCTCTTTGAGTAGTCAGGGGAGTTCGTTGAACGTGTTGAATGCCTCGTTCACGAAGTCCTTTACCCGGTAAATCCCGTCGTCAGGGTCCGCAGGGTCATCCGGCAGCGGGGTGGCCTGCATCAGGTCATCGAACTCCGCGTACTTCTCCGCGGAGATGTGCCCTTCCAGCCAGTCTCTTACGTCATCCCAGTCCCGGTAACAACGCGGGGAGGTAAGCCGCATGTTTGCCGTTTTCATTTGAGGCGGCGGACTATTCGCCCAGATGACGTAACCCGCGGTCTTCCATTCTCCACGCTCGTCCAGCTTTTCCACTTCAAATGCGCCGATTGGGCCGCTGGTGTACAGGCTGTCACTGGACAGCTTCTCGCCTGTGCTCACGAAAAAATGGACAGCGGTAGGGGGTGCGCTGGCCTGCTTTTTTGTTCCGTCAGGCTGAATGTGAATATACCCGTTTGCCACGCGGGTCACAGTGCCTGAGATGGGTGCTCGGGGGTTGATCATCGCACCGTAGACGCGCTCAAAGGAGTGCCCTTCAGGGAAGTGTGATTTCACTTGAAGGAAGGGGGCTTCTGCGTGCACGAGCGGAAGCGCTTGAGTTCCCATTTTGCTGCCCATGATTGCGCGATTACCTTGGATGCCGTGGATGCCAGGAATCAGCGTAGTAGCAGGCGAGTAGGTGTGCGAAGTGTGCGCCATTTGGTGCGTAACTTGCCCTGCAGGCGTTTTCTGCACTCGACCTTTCACGAACGCATCCACCTGTCCAGTTAGGGCTTGGTTAGGGAAGGCCACGACGTACTTTTCCAGGTCGCCGGCCTTGATGAATTCCATCTTCCCGTTCTTCACATTGATAACAGGGGAGTAGAGATTCCCGTGATCGTCTCGGTGAGCCAGGATCGACGCTCTAACGTCCACACCTGAGTGATTAGACTCCGGAGTACGGATGGGGTCGATTGCTCCGAAGTGGGTTGAGTGCGTCATGCGGGCGTTGAGCGGAATGGCTCGGTCTGAGCTAATGCCGCCTTCGCCAAGGGCTGTTACCTTTACGGCATGATCAATCAGTTCGAGCGGATTGATCCCTGTGGGCACGGCGGAAAGGGTAGAGGAGGTGACGAAATCCCTGAGCGACGCTGTGAGGGGTGCGGGCTTAAGGGCTCCTTGAATCTTGGATTTGCCGTTCAGCGCCATCCTTGCCTTGGGGGCCCAGGCTCTAGCGGCGAGTGTCAAGCGTTCTGCGATGTGGGAGTCCACCGTATGAAAGGTCTTGAAAGTGAGTGAGTCCGTATCGTCAGGTTCAGCCTTACCTGCGTGCACTTGAAGAATGCGCTTTCCGGCGTCCAGCATAGCCGCAGGGGTGACTCGCTCATGCGCGGCACCCAAGGTAAAAGCCGTGACTTGGGGGTCCATTTCTGAGACACGGAACCGATTCAGCACTTGACGAAGTTTCACCTCGTGCGGATTCTTTGGGTTCATTGTCGCGGGGTGCTCTACCCGCGTGTACAAGGAAGCAATGGCTTCGTGCTCCTTGTCCCCGTAGAACGCCTTGTTCTGGTCAGCAACGCCCCCACCCCAGGAGCGCGAGATTTCCTGGTGTGAGACACCCATCGCTCGGAGCACCGGGTACATGGGGATGTTTGCCGTGCCGTACTGGAGAAAGAACGTTCCGTTTTTCTCGTCAAAAGTCACGTTGAAGTTCCGCCCACGTGCCAAGTTGAAAACCGTATGCAGTTCGCCGTTGTCCGCACGCTGGGTGTACACCCCGGGCTTTCGGCGTAGCTGATTGGCGATCTGGTACTCATTGCCTCCTGTGATGACGGTGTGCCTATCAGTGAAATGCGGTAGGTGTACGACCGTGAAGTTGTGTTGCCGGTCAATCACTTGGCCGTCAGCGCCCTTGAGTACGAGCGTACCTTTTACAGGCTCAACAAGGCTCATCCCCGTAAGCAGCGCGCGCTTTTGGTCCTCTGGGGAGTAGTCCTTGGCGTGAACCTTGATGTTCTCAATGGCGAGAGTGCGCCCTTTCAGGTCAATAGGAAAGGTCTTCTCCAGCGCCTTGACCGTGTTTTCGTGGATCTTACGCCGGATGGTTGCGGCGTCAACGAGGATGGGAGTCAGCGGAGGGTTCATAAACGCAGGCCTTGTAGGGTAAAAGGTGTACAGCCTGTGCTGTAGAAAGGAGACGACTTGGCAATCTGCTCCCTGCTTTTCTTGATCATTCTCTAGCGCGTAACTTTACCCAGTAAAGTTACGGGAGGGGAGGAGAAGGCGTTGGTTACAAAACCGGCGCCTTCTTTTTGCCCTTAGGTGCTGCTTCTGCTGGGGCTGCGCCAGTTTCCAGCCAAGACATGGAGACTTGAATTACGCCGCTCTTCAACGTCTCTTCCTTGTAAGAGACGCGTGTCCACTCTTGCGCGGCCATTTTTTGACACGCCTTGAGGTAGGCGTCTCGCCGTGTGTGCTTGCACACGTAGTCAGTCTCTCCGTCACCCATTACGAGGTTTCCGACTTCCTCGGCCTCTTGGCAACGCCTACACCCCTCCCAGGGGCGGTGAATTACAAAGACGTCGTGTCGGAACGTAGGGGTATCAGGTGTCTTTTTGGTCCCGCGTTCGGACTCTTCGTACTTTACCGTCCGATAGGAGGACGCGGGGCTGAAAGCTCCTGTAAATTCTGGGAGTTCGACGGCTTCTCCCAAAGCACGCTTGAAGTCATTCATTGTTGGGCCTTGGCTGCTGCTGCGTTGTTCTGTTCGAGTTGTTCGAGGCGTTCTCGGACTACGGAGGCGAGAACGAGGTCCTCGACCTTTAGCGCCTGCATACGAGAGCGCCGACTACCGGGATCAAGAGCCGCGAATTCTTGCGCCACTGCGTCAGCCTGTGCGATCACAGCTTGCACGTCGTATGTGGCGGCATTTTGGCCCATTTGGGCTTTTTGTTGTGCTTGCGCGCTGAGGCTCGTCCTGATCTGGTTGAGCTCCTTATCGAGTGCCATTTGGTCTCGAGCGGCGTCGATCGCTTCTTGGCGGATGCGCTGCCGGATTGCGTCCCTGTCCAGGGACAGCGTATTGAACAAAGTCGTGTCGTCCAGCTTGCCGGAGGACCAAAGCTGAAACAACGAACCCTTGTGCGTGTCGTTGTCCAGCATCTTGAAGTCCGCGAGTTTGGCTTCGGTCTTGTCCCAACCCATGAATTCGCCGCTCTTGTCGGCAATCCATTGGACAAGGCCGTTGAGGTCCTCAACGTGCACTTGGAGCTTGTTCTCGACCACGCGGAGGGTCGTCTCTCCGCGGATGGCCCCTAACCCTCCGGCGATAAATTCGATAGGGACTCCGAAGGCCAGTACTGTCGTCTTGTCCGCCTCCTGAATCTCTCCCAGCGTGAGAAGGGCCCGCCCTTCTCCTCCCACATTCTGTACCCCCATCGGGACAGGGGAAGTCATGATGTGCAGCGGGTCTCGCCGGAACTTTTTGTAGTTCTCTACGAACTCATTACGCCACTCCCCTAGATTGATAGTCGTCAGGGGATCGCCGTTGCTTGAGCCGGCAGCGGGGTGGATAATCCTGAACGGCGTGATATGCTCGAGCGCAATAGCCTCATTGGCCTTCCTAAGCGTCGCCGTGAACATGAACAGCTTGATCGCAGAGATCAGGGGAGGAAGCCCCCACTCCCCTGTAAGGCCCGCGGGACCGGGGACCTTTACGTGGTAAATTTCTCCGGCCCCAAAGCGGAAGACTGTCTTGTCCCGCATCGCGGCCAGGAGCTCCATCGGCATCGTACTAGTCAGCAGCCGGTCGCCCTGCCGCACGCGGTTCACGAGATCTCTCGGAACGTTGTAGTAGTAAACGCGTTCGCCCGTGACGGGGTTGCCTTTGATGTCGATGTCCTTGGGGTCCCACCTAATCAGGGAGATCTTCGATGGATCGATGTTTTTTTCATCTCGGACCTTGGCGATCCCCTTTCGCTTGCAGCGGGGTTCCCGACACGTGAGCGTGAAGTGCAGGTTGGTGAGCGAGAAGGTGTAGTTTGCCACATCAGCCTTCTCTACGGTGTGGCAGTAGGGACACTCGAGCATCCGATAGATGGGCGTGTGCATGGAAACGAAGCTGTTCCCATAGACAAACTTGTCGAAGCTGACCTGGGTCAAGAAGCCCTTGACGTTGAGCTTGCGCTCAAACAAGTTCTTGTACTTCTCGCGTTCGGAGGCAATCGAGGAAGTAAACTCGACATGCGTAATGGGAAATTCCCCGAACGTTTTAACTACCGCGTAAATATGCGCGGAGTTTGTGGCTAGGTACTCACCCCACTGAAACAGCTGCTTCAGGCGGTGCGGGACCATCCCCGACAGATAGTCGAACATGGGGTTCGGATGGCCCGAGCCGTTACGTTGCGTGACATCGAAACCAGCAAAGGGCTGCATAGGAGCTCCAGGTATGATTCTCGGAAGTGTAGTAAATGGTACTCCCGTTTTCGATATTGTAGCAGAGGATCCCGCCTTAGTCTCGCGCGTATACGGAGCAGTAAGCACCAAGACAGGCTGGCGCTGTCCGGCATATTACCCGCTGGGGGCCGCGGCGTATAAAGACCTCAAGACGCTATTTCCACGCGCTGAGTGGGATAGCGCCGCCCAAGCTTTGGTAGCAGAGTTACGCACCTCCGCGGCTTTGTGGTTTGCGGCCAAGGAAGCGTATGAAAAGGCCGAACGAGTACCCCTGCCGGTTTCGGATGAATTTTTCGACCCGCAGTATCTCCCTTTTGCACATCAGCGCTGGGGGATCGCCCGCTCGTTGTCGTGCTATCGGACCTTTTTCCTGTGGGACATGGGGACGGGGAAAACGCGCACCCTGGTTGAGGTGTTCAGAATTTTGCGGGAGCTCGGCAAATTCAAACGGGCTCTTGTTTTCGCGCCCCCTATTGTGATGCCTACTTGGGTGCGAGAAACTAAACGCTGGAGCGCGGGAGGTTTGAAGGCGGTCGTGTGGGAGGGTGGCGCGGACAGCCTAGCGGAAGCGTCGGCGGCCGATGTGGTTGTCGCTTCGTACGCGCGGGCTCGTCTGGAGTCAGCTAGGGCGGCAAAAAACAAAACGTTGAGCCGCCTTTTGCAGCTGGATTATGACGTGATTGTGGCGGATGAATCGCATTCGCTGGGTAACGTCAAAAGCCAGCAGACAAAAGCGTTGTTGGAGCTTTCGGCTAAGGCCGCTCGGCGGTATGCCCTGTCGGGTACTGCCGCGGATACCCCCATGAAACTTTACGCACAGCTCAGGTTTTTGGCGCCTGCGCTACTGCCCCTGGACTGGACCAGCTTTCTTAAGCGGTACGTGGAGTGGTCCCCATACATTGAGCACGCCATTGTGGGCTATAAAAATCTGGGGGAGCTTAATGCGCGTACGGACATTGTGGCTATCCGGGCCAAGAAGGCTGAGTGTTTGACGCTCCCGCCTGTTCTGACTACCGATGTCTACTACGCCCTCGGGGTTAAACAACGCGCTAGGTACAACGAGCTCGTTGTGGCCGCGCAGGCCTCCATCACTCCGCTACTGGATTATGCCAAGTCGCCTGATGATGCGTTGCCTGCGGAGCGCGAAGATGTCATGTTGCGGCTGCCACACGGGGCGGCGCGGGTGATGAAGCTTCAACAGGTCTTGTCGGGTTTTATTCGAGATAGCTTGAATCTCAGCGTGTGCGACAGCTGCCCGCACATGGCTACTTGCGTACCCGAGAAGATCAAGCCGTACTCTCGAAGGTGTAAAGTTTACCCGGTAAAGCCTGCGCTCCCTATTTACCGGGACGTGGAAAATCCCAAGCTGGAGGCCTTTGAAGCGCTGCTGGAGACCATCTTGGACAGCGATCCAACAAATAAAGTCCTCTGTTGGGCGTCTTTTACGCCCGAGCTGGATGACCTGGAGGCTGTGTGTAAGCGCAGAGGGTGGGGCTACATCCGTATTGATGGCAATACCACCAAACACATTGCAGACCTGGAGGATAAGTTCCAGAGAGAGCCTGCGTGCCGTGTTTCGTTAGGGCAGGTAAGGAGCGGGGTTGGCATTACGTTGACTGCGGCAAACTACACGGTTTACTACGCTCTGCCGTGGGATCCGGTGGCGTACAAGCAGTCTATTGACCGCAATAACCGCCCTGGGCAGACCCGCAACATGACGGTGTACCGCCTGTTGGCTGACCCCAAGTACGGCGCGCTAGACACATTCATTGCGTATACACTGTCTTTCAAAGACCAACTCGCGTACACTTTGACAGAGAAAGTGGCGTGTGGGCCGTGTTTGGATAAAACCCGGTGCATGTCCGAAGGCAATCGGCCTTTCGGTAAAGGCTGTAAGTATCAGTCCACGGTGACAAGGCCCCTGGCCAAAGCGGAGGCGATTTACGATGAAGCAGATCTTGGAGAAGAGTGATATTGATGAGGCGATTGCAGAGTACCTGACGAGCCGCGGGTTCTCAGTCGAGCGCCTTCGAATTCGTTACTCCCTCTGCGTAGAAGGAGCTACGCCATCCCTGCTCCCGGACAATACGACGCTTGACGCAGAGGTGTCGGGCTTGACGATTGAGAAGCCAAGGCCCGCGCCTCCTTCTCCTCCCCCCACTCCGTCGCCCTTTACGCACCCGACGCAAGCATTGGCGCGTGCGGCTCCCGTTGCCGGTGTCGGGGGTCCGCGAATTGATCCGCGCACTATCCCGTTGCCCTCACCCAAAACAGGCAAGATCACGGGGCTTCCGCCGGAGGCTCAGGGGCTTACTCCTGAGCAGATTAAGGCGATTGCGGAAGGCCGAGGGGAGTTCGCTTTTCCGGTAGGTTCAGGTCCCGAGTTTGGTGCTGGAGACGGAGACGTTGAGTCTGCCGACTCGTTGGAAGAGCTGGGGATTGTTCCCGACTATATCGATCCGCGAGAACTCGGTCCGATCCGGGGGGTGTGATGGGTAAGCGTGAGAAACCTGTTTTCCCTGAAGACTTTGTGGACCCGGGTCTCCCCACTGGCGTTTTTTCGTCCTCACAGTACTCGCTAGCAAAGAATTGCGGTGAGGCGTACCGCCGACGCTACGTTGATAAGGCCCCAAGGCGTAGTGGGGCATCGGCAGTTCAGGGCACCGCCGTACACGCGGGGGCTGAATTTTCGCATCGTGCGCTTTTGCTTGGTAGGGAAATCCCGCCCCTGGAGGAGGGGTTAGCTGCAGTGGAACAGAGTTTTAAGGAGGGAGCGGAAGAGGACGTAGATTGGGGAGAAACGACTAAGACTACAGCCTTGGATACGTCGCGCAAACTGTATGCGCACTACCACGTGAAGGCCCTAACGCAAGTTCGGCCTTTAGCCGTAGAGCAGCATTTTTTCTTGAAAGTGGGCACGGTTCCTGTTCAAGGGTACATCGACTTGATTGACGATGTTGGGGGTGTGGATTTTGAGGGCGTGACGTCGGCGGGGCAACCTACTGTAGTAGACCTCAAAACCTCAAAAGCGTCGTGGAGTCAAGCTGAAGCGGATTCGGACCCGCAATTTACTTTGTACTCCCTGGCGACCAAAATCTCTTGCGTCCGGGTCGACAACCTAGTAAATCTCAAGAGTGGCCCGGCGCTGACGCAGCGCCCCTCAACGAGATCCAAGCACCAGCTGCGGGTTCTGACCGAGGACTACGAGGAGACGGTCAACCTGATCAAGCGGGGCATTTTTCCTAAGGCGCCTCTTGACAGCTGGCTCTGCAACCCTAAATGGTGTGAGCACTGGGGAAGCTGCCGAGGAGCCAAGCGTGGATAAGCGCGGTGTTGTTGTAAATTTGGACGAGGGGCTGGTAGAAGATGTACTTTCCGACTCTGGCACTTTACTCGGTAAAGCGGTAACATGTCCTCAGTGCGGAAACGTATTCCAGCTAGACGTGTGTCTACCAGCGACATCCGTCGTATCGTGCATCTGCCCGAATTGCGGGACGGAGCCCTTCGAGCGGCAGAAGACGGGCGCTTCTGGCTGAATAAAGCCGAGCACCACAAATCCCTGACAACAGCGCTATACGTTGCTTGTGAGACTTCGGGACTTCCCACACAAGCAGCAGCGTTAGAGTTCTATCGGATGTACGCACATCTGGTAGCGGGCGACTCGGTAGATTCGCTACCGACTGCCCTTCCCAACCGAGCCCAGTTAATTTCACGCTTAAGAGCCGTGTATGCTGGGCGGACGACTGAAGAGGACGACGATCATGGCACGTAAGAAGAACACCCCCGCCGTCGAGACCCCCACCACCAACGAGACCGAGAAGCAGCCCATGCCCGATACCTCCCCCGTTTCCGAGCCTGCCACCGAGACCGTCGCCGCCGCGGAGCCCGTGACCGACAAGAAGCCCCGCAAGCCCAAGACGCCGAAGCCCCCGAAGGCCGCTCCGGCGCTCGTTGCCATCGAAGACCCGGGCTTCGCCACCCTTGAGGACGTGGGTGATGAGATGGCCGACGAGGAGACGATCGACATCGATCCCCGCGGCATCGTGTTCCCGAAGTTCGACAGCCGCGCGGAGGATGGCGAGATCGACGCCGGCTTCCTTGCGGACATCAAGATCAACGGCATCCTCCAGTCCCCGCTGCTCGCGCCGCTCAAGGAGCGCGGACCCTCTGGTGAGCTTCGGTATGCGGTTGTCGCCGGGCGGCGCCGTGTCCGGGCCGCGATCCAGCTCGGGCTGTCGTTCGTGCGTTGCAAGGCGAAGATCCTCACCTTCGAGGCCGCGTTCACGGCGGCCTTCAGTGAGAACTTCCAGCGGAAGAACCTCACCGCCTACGATGAGGCGGTGTCCATTCGGCAGATGATGGACACCTTCAACCTCAAGGGCCAGGAGGTGGCCGAGCGCCTGTCGTGCACCCCCGGGCGCATCTCGCAGCTCCTCGGCATTTTCAAGCTGGATCCGCGCGTGCAGAACCTCGTGCGCAAGGATCTGCTGGGCTTGAATCACGCACGTTCGCTGCAGCGCCTGACGGACCTCGATCAGCAGGTGGACATCGCGACCCGCGCGACCGAGGACCACAACAACATTTGGAGTACCGCTGAGCTCGAGCACGCGGTGGTGTCCACGCTGGAGCAGAACAAGAAGAAGGCTGAGGCGAAGGCGGCTCGCGAGGCCGAGAAGGCTGCGCGCGATGCGGCCAAGACCGAGGGCGGCTCGGAGGCCGCGGAGCCCGCAGCGGAGGAGGCTGAGGTGTCGGGGCCGTCGCCGGTCGGTACGCACTACGAGGTGGACACTTTCCACGTTCGTGGGCACCAGACCCTGGGCGCGCTGCTCGAGTACGCGGTTTACGAGGTCGAGCAGGCCAAGCAGCTCGTCTCGGAGACGGACGAGCACAAGCGCCTCAAGGAGAAGGCGGTTACGCGGGCTCAGGCGATGCTCGCTGCGTTTGAGATGGTCGCTGGCGTCAAGGCCCTTCCGAAGTCGGTTCGGGCCGTGGCGGCTGCGGAGTCGGAGGGGGAGGAGCCCGAAGAGGCCGCGGAAGAGGCCCTCGACTGATCACGCGGGATCGAGGAGGTCATTTAACTCCTCGATCCCAAGTTCTTCTGCGTAGTCGCGTAATTTCTTCAGAGCGGCGTCTTTCTGTTGGCGGAGTTGGTCCGGCAGAAAGACGCTTCCGTTTAAGCCGTAGAAGATCTGCGAGATCTCCTCAAAGGACTTGGGGGAGCTAGCTCGCAATCCAAAATGGTAGATCACTACCATGCGCGCTTGGCTCTCCACACCTGCTTCGATAAGCCACTCCAGCATAGTGTCGCACGACGCGTTCGTAGGGTCTTCAAACGGCTCTTCGCTCGTGTGAATCTCCGTGTCTAGCGACGTGAGAACAGGGGGCGCTACGTATTCTACGGCTCGGGGGAGACCCCGAGCCTGTAGGATTTCACTCGTCCGTTGTTTCTTTCGCACGTGAGACGGGAGGCGTACTTGCCCTCGCTTGTGCTGGGCATCTTGCATAAACGCGCGAATCCACCCTGCTGCGTAGGTGAGGAAGCGCGTTCCACGCTCGAGTACGTAGCGGGGGATGCTATACATCAAGCCAAAGTTGCCCGCGCAGATGAGCTCAGCGAGCGTTTCGGGGTCGCTAGACTGACGCCTTGCTAGCTGGATGACAAAGCGCAGGTAACCAAGGGAGATCTTTTTTGCGAGCTCCCCCTTGGCTTCACTTGTTGCCTGGCTATACCGGGTAAATAACTTGCGCTCTTGCTCAGCAGTATAGAGGGGCAGGCGGCGTACTTCATCGAAGTACGCCAACAAAGAACGTGACGGCGCTTCCTTAGGTCCTTTTCCCATGCCCTGTTTTAGCATATTAGGCGAAAAAAGGGGAGTGGACAGGGCCTCGAAAGTTTCTTATACTAGACACTCAACACCCTCGAAAGAGGAGGAATCAAATGGCTGAACCGATCAAGAAGAAGCAGGCGCCCGTTGCTACCCCCGTCACGGAAACGGCTGCGCCTGCAGACGTACCGGCTGCTCCGGCACCCTCGGGCGAGATGTCCGCGCCGACGAGCGTTCGGACGTTGGCCCATCTGGCCGATGTGCTCCCGCATCTGGCCGACGACCTCGTTCACGTTCAAGAGGTGACGGCTGTGGCGCTCAACGCGGCGCTGGAAGACCTCCCGGAGGAGCAGAAGAAGGCGTTTAGGGCGTACTTGGCGCGGCAGTCTGCGCGCAAGCCGGGCATGCACCTCGCGTCGCAGTCGTCCACGCCTCCTGCCTTGAAGATGTACCACGGTACGGGGAATGACCCCTCTCGACCGGACGATTGTCCGGAGGGCTCCTGGTACATCCCCGAGCGTACGGTGTGCGTGCAGGACGCACAGGCGAAGCGCTTCGGCCTTCCCACGGCGGTCCCGGTCTACCTTCTCGGCGTCTACGAGGGCAACCTCAAGTGGAAGGCCAAGGTCGAGGGCGAAGAGGGCGGGTCGGGCGCTCCCGAATGCTCTTCTCTCGATGCGCAGCGCGGTTCTGAGTACGGCGATTGCTCGCGCTGCCCGTACAAGCCCTGGACGAAGGGCGTTGAGAACGGCTGCCAGCAGCAGCTTACGCTGCTGGTTGCGCTGGCTGATTGTAGCGGCGTCTACGTCATTCAGCTGCAGAAGACGGCCATGAGCGCAGTTCAGCCCTTCGTTCGGAAGAAGCTGAAGAACTGGGATGCCCCCTGGGCTTTCCAGCTGCTGCTCTCGGCCGAGAAGAAGCAGGAAGGCACCAAGAAGTGGTACCTTCCGAAGGTCACGGTCGGGGAGCCCACCACCCCGGAGCTCAGCGCGTTCTTCGAACTCCTGAGCCGCAAGTACGAGTTCCAGGTGTACTACCCGGCTTTGGCGGCGCTCTACCGGCGTGAGCCCAAGGCAGTCGAGACGCCGCGGGACGAGCCCAAGTCTGATCTCGACGCGGCAGCGCGAATGCTTCTCGATCAGACCAACAACATCTAGCCGAAACAGCCCGTTCCTCCCCACTCTAGCGAAAGCTGGGGTGGGGAGGAACGGGCTGTTTTCTTTACCGGGTAAAGATGGCGCTCCAATTTTCTCCTGAGGTTCTTGATCTGCGGCCCTGGTCAGTTTCCAAGGCTGGTGTTGCCCTGTTGTGCTCGAGGCAGTTCCGATTCAAGTATCGGGACAAGTTTCCGGAGCATAAAGTCGTTCAGGCCGACGCCTCTGTCCACGGCGTAGTGCTCCATGAAATCTTGGAACACTGCTCCAAAGATGGTGGGCTGCTGCTAAACGTCGTGAGCGACGAAGTAATCGACCAACATAAAGTTGGCCACGAGGAGGCATTAAAGATTCGGGCGAAGCTTCCGGTAGTTGCTGACTACCTGGATCGTATTCGCGCATTCAAGCTCAAAAACAGAGTGGTGCGCGAATTCATTGAAGCGCAGTTCGCAATTCGGCCTGATTTTACGGCCACGACGTTCGACGACAAGACCGCTATTCTGCGCGGGGTGGTAGACCACGGTCTCTTGCTCGAAAACGGCTTGCTGATTGTGATTGACCACAAGTCTGGCAAGCGAAAACCGGTACAGGAACACGAGGCTCAATTCTCTGCCTATAAATTGATGGCGGCTGCGCAGCTGCCGGAGATTATCGGTGTTCAGTGTGCGATCCACTACATCGGAAATCCTGAGTTGCAGTGGGGGATCGGCCCCACTTCTAAGACGCCTGCCCCCTGGCTTCGAAAGGATATCGAAAAAACGCTGCGGCCCTGGTTAGTGCACTGGCTGAACGCTCGGACTCCGGCGCTTCAAGAGGCCACGCAAGATCCCCCTCCCGCCAAGACAGGGTGGCCTTGCGACTACTGCGGCTACGTTTCTCGATGCCCTGAAGGGCTGGCGCAGGTTCAATCCCGTCGGGCCAAGCGCGGCGAGCCCCCAATCGATTTGGAAAATCTGTAATGAGCACAACGTCGAAGCGTAAGAATGGGCGGTTGAGCTACGCCCACGGAAACAACCTGTTTGAGCGCTTGGACGTAACTCGGTTACAGCTTTTGTTGGAAACGCTCTTTCCAGAGACGCGTATTCAACGAAAAGGTGCGTCCACGCTGTTGATGAACTGCCTCACTCCGGGTCACCCGGATGTGCACCCAAGTTTCTACATCAATGTGGGCAAGAATGAAGCTCGTTGCGCGTCGTGTCGGTACTACACGCGCAACTTACTTCAGTTATTACAAGACTGCAAAGGGTACTCCTACGCAGATGCTGTAGCGAAAATCTCGGAGGTCACTAACTTCCGAGTAGTAGCGACAAAGCTTTCGAAAGACCTCGAAGACCTCGACAACTACCAGCAGATGCTGCGCTACGCGTTTCGCGTGTGTAATCAGCATCTCGTCAATTGCTTGGCCCCGCCAGAGGGGGACGAAGAGTATAACCCTGCCCTTCTGTCAGTGGCCCAGCGGGCCTTGGATTGGCTGTTTGGGGAGAGGGGGCACAAGCCTGAGTTTGTTGCGCTTCTTCCCTATGGGCTTCTTCCACCTCAACACCTCTTTCTTAGCTTATTTGACCGTTTGGTTGATGAGGACGTTGCGGCTCAGTACGCTTCGACCGGGGAGACTTCTCTGCCTAAAACCCGCAGAGCGGCCATCCGAGAGAAAGCTGAGACGTTGCTCCGTGGCGTCGATGGCAGCTGGACTCACGCGGTTACGTTCCATACCGGGCACGCGCTGAGCACACCTGCTCGTCTCCGTTTACGTCGCCCGACCAGCGAGAACAAGGCCGAGAACTTCCTCACGTTGCCGGGGCACTCGGACGCGGACGGGCAAGGCTTCCTGGGGCTCTACTCTCCGCAGATTAACGCTTTTTCCTCCAAGGAACGGGAAGGGTTTAAGTACATTCTCGTGGAGGGCGAGAACGACATGCTCACAAGTCAAGAGGCTGTGCTGCAGGCCGGAATCTCTGACATCTTCTTTCTCGCTACGGGTGGAAATAACGAAAGCAGCGACACGGATACTCTGAAGGATGGCGGCATCGACAGGGTATATATGCTGTCCGACCACCCACACCCCGATTACGGAAACGGAGAGGAGTGGCTCCGCCCCCGCCTTGCCACGGCTACAGATGTCGAGGCGCGAGTGTTTGTTCGTTGGCCCGAGTTGTGCGGCAACAACTTGGCGATTAAAGACCCCGATGACGTTGTGAGGAATCTGGGGTTTGAACACTTTCGTATGGCCCTAGACCCCCTCTCGTATATCAGCGTGCCTCAATGGGCTGCAGATCGAGTGGAGGAAGAGGTTACGGATATCGATGTCTCTGAAATCCGTATGCGTATGCACAAGGCCGTGGAGTTCGGCCGGTGTGTACGAAATCCAGCGGAGTTAGCTGCTTACCTTGATGCTATTGAGGCGCGTGTTGCTCTTCCTGCTGGACCTTTGCGCAGCGAGATTGTCAAAGCTGGAGACTCCGAATTGGGGTTCATCCATCGCATTGCTGCCACTATCCGTCATGAGTTTCACACGCTTTACCGGGAGGACAATGGCCGGGGCGGTACGCTTCATCTGTACCATCGTGCCGAGCGGCGCCGAGTCCACTTCTACATGACCGATGGCGAATCCATGCTTTCGGCCATGAGCAATGTTTTCGGCAATATGTACGAGTACTTTAGGGACAGCATTGGCTTGCCCCCAGGTGCGGATGAAGATTTAGTTACAGCAAACCCCGCAGCGATTAAGGACCAGCAGAAAGATCTCGCGGCGTATCTCAAGATCGCCATGCAAATTGTCTACAAAGGTGTGCCCGCTCAGCCGGAGTGCTTGAGCGTAGGGCAGGGGTTGCATCTTCTCCCGGACCCAGAAACGGGCTTCGAGGAAGTTCTTTACCTGGTAAATGGTAACGCAGTCTACCGCGGAGATTGGATAGGGCCTACGGCACTCCGCTGGTCTATTCTGCGCGGCCCCTCGGATGGGCGCTACCTGTTTGATACCGACGGCAGCCCCTGGACAGATCTGATTAGGTCGGTAGAAGACCTGGATGTGGCCGGTACGTACACCGTCGAGGACGTAAAAGACGCGGTTATTGACGTCTACAAGATGTTCAACGGCAACTGGCGTTTCGTTCACCAGGAGCTCGACTCGACGTATTTGGCGTACCACCTTGCAGCTTGTGCCATTGCCCCTGCCTTCGCCACCAAGACCATCCTGTCTTTCGTTGGGCAGACAGCTTCGGGGAAGTCTACTGCGCTGGCGGTGTTTTGTGGCGGACAGATTCCGGCCCTTCAGTTGTTACAGCCTGTGCAGTATCAAAGCAGCTACACGCTCGCTTCAATCTATCAGGCGTTCAATAACTCTACGCTGATGATGGGACTGGAAGAGTTCACGTCTGACGGCGCGTTGCACAAGGCGCGGCAGGTGGACGATATTTCTGAGCTGTTGCGCCAGATTGTGTTTAAGGGCGGAGTTGTCGTACGTCGAGGCACGGCGGAAGGGAAGCAGCGCGTATACCGGCTACACACAAATGTGGTGACGTCGTCTATTCACGTCGCCAAAGACTCGCAGGATGAGAACCGGCGCTTCACGGTGGAGACGGTTCGTAAAGACGGCCTCAGGGACCCCGCAATCGGCGTGGCTGAGATGTTTCCTGCGGAGCGCTATGCAGAGTTGCGGCGCGTGTTGGCCTTCGGGATGTTGCGCTATATGCGCCAACTAAAGGCGCTGCACGATCAGGTAGAGCAGGACATGAGCGATCCTGAGCTCGTGCCCTTCCCCGTCTCTTCGCGCTTCCTCCGAAACTTTATCCCTGTGGCTTCGCTGATGACGCTTTTTGGCGTGGAGTGGAAGCCCTTTGTTCGACAAACATGCTTGGTACGCCGCACGCGGTTGGAGGGGTTGAACAAGGACACAGGCTCTGCCAACTTGTTGTCACAGCTTCTTCACACCCCTGGCGTGCCCATTGGGCAGGGGGGACGCGCCGCTATCCAGCAACTACTGGGACGAGAAGAGGACTGGCGACAGGTCAACTCTTCGGGCTGCGGGTTTTACTACGACGATGCTAACCGATTGGGATTGGTGGACTGGGTTGCGATTCGTGCGCCGGGCGGGTTACTACACCGAGTTCCCGAGTACGAGCGCTCTACTGTACGCATTCTCAAGCACACTCTCGATCAGCACCCTAAGGCGTTGAAAGAGCGCGAGTTTGAGGGGGCAGGTATTACGCAGTTTCTATTGGCCAACAACATCGTGGCAGACAACCACGAGATCTCTGTTGTCCGCCTTGACGAGATTGTAAATCGTCTCAGGCAACCCGTGCCCGGTGTCCCTGTCCCCGGTACGCGCCTGAGTGTCATTGAAGGAGGGGGTAACATCACACCGCTGGTAGTGCCGGCGCCTGTCACCGCTCCCGATACAGGGGAGAGCAGCAACAACATCTAAGGAGATTCAATGCCTACCGTCTCGCTTTCTGCTCCGCCCCCGCCGTTTGCGTGTGGCGTGTGCGAGTCTCACCCGTGGTCCGCTAAAGCAGGCCCGGGGTGCACTGACTGTCCACTGTTTAAGGGACACCACTACGTTCCGCACGGAGTGGGACCGGACAACGCCGACGTACTGATTGTTGCGGGGGCATCCAAGCTGGCGTCTCTGAAGTTCGGGGAGGCCGCGGTGTATACCGCAGGGCAGTATCACGCTGCGGGCGAAGACGACGGGGCGAAGATCCTGCTGTCTGCGGTCAGCGAGGTCTTCAAGGGGATGACCTCGCGGCTGGTTTACTCGGTAAAGTGTGTCACGGACAATGTGCCGCGCAAAGCCATCACAGCTTGCCAAGGGAACTTGAAGAATGAAGTACTGCGTGTAGTAGGCGCACGCCGCAGCGCTAACAAAACGCGCCCCTTGGTTATCATTGCGTGCGGCACTGCGGCTCTCACCGCCCTGGGTGTTCCGGGTGTAGCCGATGCTAAAGCCCAGGGGCGGGTCTACGACATCGAGTTTGCGGGCGTACGTGTAAAAGTCTTGTGCACTCAGTCTCTCCGAGAGATTGCGGCAGCTACTGGTAAGTATCGGGCGCTTGTGACGGATCTCGAGCGCGCGCGCGATCTGGTTCTTCAAGTAGCCGTTACCCGCGCACCGCAGGAAGAGATTGAGAAGCACTACCGCTACCCCAAAACGCTGGAGGAGGTAAAAGAACTCATTGACTACGTCATCGGGTATAGCGAAGACAACGTAGACCCGATGAAATGGTCCATCGCGGTGGATACTGAAACCAACACGCTGCATCCCAATTGGGACGGGCTACGCTGCACGGTTGTGTCTATTTCATGGAGCGCTGGGCATGCCGCAGGTATCGCATTGTGGCACAAGGAGACCCCCTACGATCCTGAAGCAGCGTGGAAGGAGGTGCTGCGTCTGCTGCTGTCGGGTAAACCGACCGTGTGGCATAACGCGAAATTCGACCTCAAGGTCTTGTGGAAGACGGGCCTCCCCTACGGGCACTCAGCCGGTCTCCGGTGGGATACCATGTTGGGCGAGCATGCACTTGAAGAGGACAAGTCAGGGCAGTACGGGTTGAAGCACCTTACTGCGCGGTTTCTTCCCCGCTACTCTGGTTACGAGGATCAGCTTCACGCACTGCTGGAGGGGGCGTCCAAGGCCCATGTGGACAAGGCTAAGAAAAAAGCACCAAAGACGCCCAAGCTCTCTGCGGTGGTAGAGCGCGCCTACAACCTGCTCGTCGAGAAGAGAATCGTCAAGTCGACAAAGTTTCAGCCGCGCACCCTGGAAAAGCACCTCGCGTCGCAGCACCCGTCTGAGCTGCATACAGCGCTCAAGATTGTTCTCGCAGCGAAGAAGAACAAAGACTTTGTTGCGGTGGCTGAAAAGAAAGAAGTGGAAGTTAAGCTGGAAGGGGGTTTTGAGACCGTTCCCCTGCGTGAACTGCTCTTCTACGCAGCCGTGGACACCGACGCCACTCGGCAGATGGCAGTGATCCAGATCAAACGCATGGCAAAAGAGGAGATCGACTACGAGGCCCTACGCCAAAGCGTTTCCTCTTCACAGCGTTACAATACGAACCCGAAAACTAAGGGGTTCAAGGTTCCGAGGATTTGCACAGATCCAGCGCCTCTACGCACACTCATGGCTTCGACTTACGTCCCGGTTACGGAGGCGCTGGCGAAGATTGAGTACGGGGGAACACACATTGATCAGGTTTACCTGGTAAAGGGCAAAGGCCTTCTTCAGGTAACCGTTGATAGTGTTCAGAACCAGATCCAGGAGCTTTGCGGAGACAAGGTAAACGTCAACAGCGGACAGCAAGTTGCACGATTCCTTTTCAGTTCGGGGGTAGGGTATAAGCACCCCGTACCTGCGATGGCCGAGAAACTTGCTAGAGAGAACCCCAACGACGTTTTCTACTCTGGAGGAAGAATTCGTTATCAAGCCCACCACTACACGGGGGGCGGGGCAGAGCAAACCTCGGAGGCCGCGCTCAAGCGGCTCGTCACGACGTATAAAGACCCCTTGGCCAATCTCCTCCTGACGTACAAGAAGGCCGAGAAGGGGCTGCACTCCTTCTTTGAGAATATCGGGACACTCTCAAGTCTCTTTGGAGACAACCGCATCCATCCCGGCTACAACATCCACGGCACGGGCACCGGACGACTTTCATCGTCATCCGGTGTTAAGGGCGTGGGATTCAATAACCAGAACGTGCCTAAAGGGAATATCGGTGCGTTGCGGGACTATGAGGGCAATCTAGTTCTCGACAAAAACGGCAAGCCCGTCTTTGAAGGCGTGAAGTGTAAATCCCTTTTCATCCCCGATGACCCCTCGATGGTATTTTGCAACGCTGACGCTAAGGGCGCGGAGGTTGCAGTATTTTCTGCGTACGCTCGGGATGAAGGGCTTATTTCGGCACTGATTGACGGCCTCGATGCCCACTGCTTCTTCTCTTCCAAGGCGCTTAATCCCGACCTTGTGGGTCGGGACGCTAGCGGAAAGAAGCTCACAGGCGAGGCTCGTCGTATTGCTTTGGGCAATGCCAAGATTGATGATGACCACGCGTGGACCTATGAGGACTTTAAGGCGCGTGATGACATCCTGAAGAAGGGGTACGGCGGGGGTAACCCCAAAGACCCTTCTACGTGGTACAGTGCTGACCTTGTAGATTACGGCAAACGGCTTGACGCTCTGCGGGATAACATCAAGCGCCTCGTGTTCGGCATGCTTTATGGGGCGGGTATTAGGAAGATCGCGGAGATTGCGGGAATCAGCTACACGCTAGCCAAAACGATCCAGGATCTGTTGTTCGCGACTTTTCCCGCGATCAAGGTCTTCATGGAGCAGACTAAGTGGGAGTGTCGCAGCCTCGGCTTTGTCGAGACGTTCCTGGGGCGGCGCCGTCGCTTCTTCCTGCGGAATGCGCCGTCGGGTATTCAAGCACAGGCCGAGCGTAGGGCGCTGAATTTCAAGGTGCAGAGCCAGAACTCAGACATCGTAATGCGGGTGCTCTGCTGGATCGGAGAAATTGTGGAGCGTGATATGGGCGGGCGCCTGCTTCTCACCGTGCACGACTCCATCGGCTTTCAGGTGCCCAAGAAGTACGTGAGTCAGCTTCCCGATCTGTTTGCGGAGCACGGTACAAAGCGCGTTGCCAAGGAGTTCCCCTTCATGCCGGTGCCTTACCGCTGGGATTTAGGCGTGGGCCCCAACTACGGAGATTTGTCTTCTGTAGACAAGTACTTGGCCAATTCGCCCATTATCCTTCCCGTTGCTGAATTGGACGGGTACAGTATCGAGGATCAGATGGAGGACCTTCGTGACCCCGACGAGGCCTTTCCTGTCACCAACAAGGGGAAAGCAAAGAAGAAGATGAGCAATGTTAGCCATTGTTGACACTGAAACTACCGGACTTCCTCGGTCTCGAGTGAGCGACGGCTCTGACGACTTCAGCGAAGTGCGGGCTACGGAAGTGGCAATCCTTCTGCTGACAGATCGGTACGAGGAGACGTCTCGACACGTCTTCAAGTTTCGGCTGAGCGACGAGATGTACAACAACGCCTCCCCCGACATGAAGAAGGCGCTGGAAATCAACGGTTACGACCACTCTCTCGAGGGGCCGTGGGGTAAAGCCCCGATCATGGGCACCCCGCTGGCCCAGAATGAGTGGCGCAACATCGCGGTGCTTCTGCGGAAGCGGACGCTCGTAGCGCAGAACGTGGCGTTCGATGCGGGGGTGCTCAAGGCTGAGTTGCTGCGCTATCAGTTGTGCACTGAGGTGTCGTTCCCTTGGACTCGCCGCGTGTTCGACGTGTTGGGACTGTGTCAGTTTCTGCGCCTTCACTACGACATTCGGAATGCCAAGGGCTGGTCGTCTGCTTCGATTCAGGACGTGTATCCTGCAATGGGCGGGCCGGATATGGAGGCGCATCGCGCCATGGCGGACGCGGAGCGTATCATTTACCTGCTGAAGGTGTTTAACGACACCTTCACTACGGCGGATGAGGTTTACTCAGTAAAGGAGCAGCGCCGCCAGGACCCCGAGCTGGGATAGTTCCTCCTCTACTAGAAACACTTTTCTCGGGCGTAGAAAAGCCCCCAGGTACCTGCGTAGCGGGCGCACTGGGGGCTTTTCTTTGGCTCTAGAAACTAGGCTGTCAGGTTAACTTCATTAGTCACGACCTGCATGATGACCCGCGCAAAGTTGAGCGCGTGCAGAAAATCATCCGGCTCGGTAGCCGCGTGATCCCAACGCTTCCGGCCTTCCCGGGTGACTTCCTCATATTCGCTGAGGATGTCTTGAAACGCCGGAGCCATGCTGGCCTGGTTCTGGTTGAATTGAAACTCTCTACGGTTCAGCGCCGACATCAAGGAGTCAATGGCGTGCGTACGGTGGAGCACGTAAAAGCCGTCCGCGTTCCACTTGATGTAGCTACTCAACGAGCCCGTGTAGTGGATCTTCACCACCTTACGCGGATCGCCAAATTTACGCCGTAGCATGTCCGAGGGCATGTTACCCTCGCCCCGGTCTACTCCGACCATGAGCTGACCGTTGCGATTGTACTGCTGGAGGACAGCTGCAATCTCGTTGACTTCTTCAACGGGACTGGTTCCGGGGAAAATCTTGTAATACAAGACCCGGAGCTTCCCTGTCTCTCCAACTTTACCCAGTAAACAAAGCACCGTACGGGAAGCCAGCTGGGTACCACCCCCCGACCAATCAATGCCTGCAGTAACTCGCACTACGCCCTTCATGTTCTCAGCCGTAGGCACGGGGGACATTGGCGGGCCGTCGCACATTTCCTGTAGGGTCTCGAGGGTTACAATTCGGCGGCCCTGTGAGTCCGACACGCCCAATACCTCGTTGCGGAACATCGCAAGGGGATAGGGCTTGGGCCCTGCGAGCTTGTCGTAAACATCGAGCCACTCGTCCAGCGCCTTATCGCGAAGGGGTCCGACAGGCCAGGCCGCGGGCACATTCTTCGGCATGATGGGCCGAGAAATGTGAAACCCCTTGAGCGCTTTGGGGTTCTTGGGCTGGGGATTCATGTCAACCCAGCGCCCGTTGCGGGGGTTGAGGAGGCTTTTGCACGCAGCGCAGAATGGGCCTTCTGGACCTAGCTGCTTTTCCGAGACAATGATGCTGCTTCGCCCACAGCTATCACACTTGATTACCCACTCAGTCTGCGTGCTGACCTTCCAAAGGTTCTCGATGGCATTCTCGTTGGTCTTTGGCGTGCCACAGTAGGTCTCGTACTTGTAGCCTGAGTTGCTGAGACACTCCTTGACGACGGGAACTACCGCGTCAAGGAGCATGTCCTGCACTTCGTCTAGGCACAGGCGATCAGCTGAGATACCGCGGCACCGGTCTGCGTCGTCTTCTGCGTAGGAAAAGTTGATTTCCGACCCGTTCGTAAACATTCGACTGAGCACTCGCTGGGGGATCCCCTGGTTGACGAAGTGCTTTCGAATGAGCGGCGAGTACGTGATGGTTTTGCCGACGCGACCTGTGGAGTACTTCTGGGTTTGTTCTTGGGAGGGGGCAATGAAAAACTGCTTGAAGAACGGGACAGCGACACACTCTACGATGGAGAAGTTTGAGAGCGTAGTGCTCTTTCCCACCTGTCGACACGTCTTAAGCAGGGTGCGTTGAAAGGACCCGTCATAAATCGCCAAGAACATGGGATAGCCCCTACGGATATCCACAGGCTTGCCATCGATGCGCAGTAGCATCTCTGAGAGCTGGCTGCGGGTCCTGCTGATGTTGTTATACAGGAGGTCTTGAGACATAGCGCGACCGCACAGCTTCTACGGCCAGGACGGCGAGGCGGCAATCAGCGAGACGCTGTAGTTGAATGTTTTGGGCTGTTTCAGGCGCGTCCGCCAGTTTCTTCTCGAGCTCCTCCACGGGAAGTCGCCTAAGGCGTCGCCACGCTTCCTTGAGGTTTCCGACGTCTACGCCCGCTCCGTGGTGTTTTTCGTCCAGCTCCTCTTGGGCAAATTGGAGCTCGTCGGGAGCAAGAAGGTGCCCCTGATCGAAGAGGAGAACAGCCACGGCGGGGTCGACTGCAGTGGGATCAAAGCCCATCTCGGGCGTGATCTGCATACCTGTGAGGCGCTCGATTTCCGCTACCGCCACGCACAGCTGCGGGACCTCAGGGATGTGATACGCCTCCGCGCTTGCCGGAATGCCGTGACATGCCAAGGCGAATGCAAAGAACACATCGTGATCTACGGTCCAGGCCCGGGTGTTCACGATGGTCTGTGCCGCCATCAATTTGCTCATCAGTGCGTCGGTAGGGACAATTCCCCGCCGCTTCAATTCCAGCCTGTACGTATCCGGCTCCCAGGTAGCCGCATCGTCTCCCCACATGGACAACGCGGCCTCCCAGACAACACTGGGAGGGGCGTCGGGGTCCTTGAGAGCAGCCTTGGCATCGATGATCACGGAGCGTGGCCCTTTCCAGTAGAACGCACTGCGTTGGCGAGGTTGGTCTTGAAATCAGCAGGAAGCGTTGCGAGAAGATCGGCCAGAGCCGAAGGGTCCACTTCCCCCGTAGGCGCGATGTCCCGGACAACGTCTTCCCCGAGGGCATCCGCAAAAAACTTCGGACCCAGCTGGGCGAGCTCGGTCGCTGAAATGACGATGTCCCCCAGGTTGATATCGTCCGCTGCGGCTGTTTTCTCGGTGTTGAAGACGGCTAAGGCCGCGGGCCGAATACGGCGGTCGTAGTGCTCTTCCAAAGCGGCCTGCTTATCCAGGGACATCACGGCGTGATACAGGCTTGCGCGAATAGAGGGCTGGCGAAGAGCCTTAGGGTCGCTCTCCACAGCCTGCTTCAACATCAAGAATTTCTGGCGCACGGACGGGTCTGTTGCCGCCCCGGCCCGCGCTGCCAGCTCATTCGAAAGCGTGGCCACCTTTGTGTGCGTGGCCCCCGCGTACTGATAGAACACGGGGGCAATGTTTACCTGGTAAAGTTCCGCTGCGGCGGCAAGCTTCACAGCAACGCTGCTGCGATCTTCAGGGTAGAGTTTGGCCATCTGGGGCGCCAGATACTGCGAAGCCAGCTTTACCTCTTCCGCGTTGCGAATAGGAAAAGACTGCTCCTCGGGAAACAAGCACTCTTCGTCGCTGAACGCCGCCTGCTTGGTTGCGACTTCCTCAAAAAGCGCGTCGTCCAGCTCGAACATGTCGCAAGCGGACTTCACCGCGTTTACGACTGGCGCGGGAACGTTTTCAGCTACCTTGAGATACAACCGTGAGACTACTGCGTGTGCAGGCGTATGCACGGGAAAAGCCTGGGCTCCCGGCCAAGCGAAGGCGGTCTTCGGAATCTCCTCGCGGTAGTCTTCGAACTCGGCTTCTTTGACGAACTCTGCCGCCGCGGGGTGCCGAACGAAGAGGTCTTGGAGAACAGGGTAACCGAGGTCACTGTACAGATCGAGAGGCTTGCTCATGGTACGGATCCTGGAGAGAAAGTGGGGCAAACGGAAAGCACATCTGCGAGGGCGGTGTTTTCTGCGGCGCGGGTAGCGTCTACGGTGTTTTGCGCCTCCCTAAGTCGGGCGCTAAGCTCAGCCGTGTTGTTTGCACAAGCAGAGACCAACGCATCGTAGGTTAGCAGCTGGGCACGTTTTGAGGCAAGAAGAGCCTCATAGGACTCCGCGTCAGAGCCGTCGAGTGCAAAAGCTCTAGCCAAAGACGCGGGCGTCGTCGTGATGGTATAGGTGCCCGGGGCGGTGAGAGTTGTCCCGCCCGTGAGAACAAGGGCGCCTGCCGCGGTTTCCGAGATAGCGGTTACGCGCTGTTTTGCGCGTTCTAGGAAGAGCACATCCGCTGCTAGAAGGGCGTGAATAGCTCTCTCGCTCGCACAGTTGGCAATAGCCGCGTCGTAGGCAGCTTGAGCGGCGTCACGTGCAGCCTCAGCCGCTGTACGTG
>JACCDT011049411.1_pt1 | contig 35599 bp, 33 predicted proteins | sample 7446291 | NCBI WGS metagenome assembly JACCDT01 (sample SAMN15323446, study PRJNA562643) | freshwater metagenome | isolation source: river surface water | place: USA:Blue River Watershed | collected 2017-08-17
GCGGTCACATTGGCCAAAAACAAAACCGAGCCTAATAAACTTTTGGCATAAGCGCGAAGATCTGCAGGGTTGAGCAAGCCATATGCCATCGGCAAAGTTACGGCCAACATGACAAATAACGCCGGCAAAATTCTCCGAGCGCGTCGCTCATAAAAGTTAACGATGGAATAAACATTGTTGTTGAGCTCGGTAGCCAAGATAGTGGTAATCAGATAGCCACTGATCACAAAAAAAACATCAACGCCAACATAGCCACCAGAAAAGCCAACAAAGCCTGCGTGGAACAAGATCACTGGCACGATCGCTAATGCTCTTAACCCATCTACTTCGCGTCTGTATTTCATCGTCAGGACTGGTAACTTATGAATGGTTATCTTTACCCAATAAATTCAGCTCGCGCGGCGCAAGAAACACCAACAACATGAGCATGGCAAAGTGTCCTTCTTTCATATCAGTCATCATCGAATTAGCTGTGATACTGAGCATGAATAAAAAAACCAACATCAACATGCCCACACGCTGAACCTCATCCTTTTTCTGCATAGCGATTCGACAGGCCTGGGCAAATATTGCCAAATAAAGTATCAATCCAAGACTGCCTTTTGTGGCAAGCATGTAAAGATATTCGTTGTGCGGATTGGAATACTTGCCCTGCATACCCTCCACGCTGCCATTGGCTCGCCAAAAAGCATCTCGAAAATTCAAAGTCCCAACGCCCAACCAACCACCTTCTTTAATCAACTGTATAGATGAGTCGACATACTGCATGCGGACACCTACTGCTGTCGGCGTCACAACCCGCTCCGCAGTTGTTTGGGACACATATAACTGAATGTTCTGCCAAGCCACATTAAATCGACCGTGCACTGTTTTTGATGAAAACATTAGCCCGCCCACTATCAACACAGCTAAAACGAGCCATTTCTGATATCCCTTGGAAATGAGACGCTCACGATTTAAGATAGTCCAAAACACGCCACCTGCTAACAGCAAAATCCACCCCGTTCTTCGCTGACTTGCTAAAAATAGTCCGGCAAGTAGGATACACATAGCTGCGGCGATACGCCACCACAAATCGGGCTTAGTCAACAAAATTTGTGCGAGCAAGTAAAATATACCAACCAATACTTGCCCGTTAACATTTGCGCCACTACTTGGAATGAGATAAACATCTTTGCCAGCGCTTCCCATCAACACCAATGTGAGATCTGCAAGAGAAAAAGCAACAACGACCGTCACTAACGTCCAAAAAACTCGCCTTGATATATTTGCGAGCGCAAACAGTGGCCAGAGTAAAACGACAAAGCCGAACGTACGCAAGTCACTAAGCATGATTCGCAAGGAAGGCAGCAACGCATGCCCCGCATTTACATTTGAAGCAACATCGACAACACACAATCCAGTGATTAAGCAAAAGAAAATTACCACATTTTTTTTATCTGAAGACTCAACCTGGAAGTGAATCCATCCCCACAACCCCAAAGGCAGCAGTAACAAGACGAAAATGTTAATTCCTGCGATTGTTGTCAACAAAGACAACGCAACCCCCATTGAAAGGAATTGAGCGAGTTTCAAATAATTTGGCTGATTATTCATCGTTAATCTACAACTTCCAATTTTTGAGCATTGTCGTCTTTAGCAGACAAGATTGGCGCTGCCTCTAGCAAATACAACGGCCATTCGATACCAATAGCCGAGTCTGACCATAGCAAACTACGCTCAAACTCAGGATAGTAATAGTCAGTAGTTTTATACAAAAACTCTGCACTCTCACTCGTCACCAAAAAACCATGCGCTAAGCCCGCAGGTATCCAAAGCTGCTTTTTGTTTTCAGCTGATAACTCGAGTCCAAACCATTGCCCAAATGTGGCTGAGCCTTGGCGAATATCCACCGCTACATCAAACACCGCGCCTTGCGTCACACGAACCAGCTTGCCCTGTGCATGTTGGGTTTGGTAATGCAAGCCCCGCAGCACGCCCTTGGCTGATTTGCTGTGGTTATCTTGCACAAAGGTTTCTTTCAAACCTGTGGCTTGCTCAAAGTCTTTCGCATTGAAGCTCTCAAAAAAGAAGCCTCGCGCATCACCAAACACTTTGGGCTCTAGCACCAGCACCCCCTCAATCGGCGTGGTCGTTACTTGGTAGGGCATGGTGTTTACTTCAATAAGTTCAGCAAGTACTGGCCATAGCCGTTTTTAGCCAACGGTGCAGCCAGATTTTGCAAGGCCGCTGCGTCAATCCACTTAAGGCCGTACGCAATTTCTTCGGGACATGCCACCATCAAACCTTGGCGCTTTTGCAAGGTAGCAATAAACCCTGCGGCCTCATGCAAGCTGTCGTGCGTACCCGTGTCTAGCCACGCATAGCCACGGCCCATGATTTCTACATTCAACTGACCCAGCTCTAAATAGCGCTTGTTGACATCAGTAATTTCTAGCTCCCCGCGGTGTGATGGTTTGACGGCTGCTGCAATGTCGCACACCTGCTCGTCATAGAAGTACAAGCCTGTGACGGCATAGTTGCTCTTGGGTTTGGCTGGTTTTTCTTCAATGCTCAAGGCACGGAACTGCTCATCAAACTCCACCACGCCATAGCGCTCGGGGTCGTGCACATGATAAGCAAACACACTTGCGCCACTGGTACGCGCATCGGCGCTGTGCAGCTGCTTCACCAAATCGTGGCCGTAAAAAATGTTGTCGCCCAACACCAAAGCGCTTGGGTGTTCTGCCACAAAGTCTTTGCCAATGATGAAGGCCTGAGCCAAACCATCGGGGCTAGGCTGCACCGCGTATTCAATGTGCATGCCCCACTGGCTGCCGTCGCCTAATAGCTCGGCAAACCGTGGCGTGTCTTGCGGGGTGGATATGACCAACACCTCGCGTATACCGCTGAGCATCAGCGTGGTGAGCGGGTAGTAAATCATGGGCTTGTCATACACAGGCATCAGCTGTTTGCTAACTGCTTGTGTGACGGGGTACAAGCGGGTGCCAGAGCCGCCCGCGAGGATGATGCCTTTGCGTTGTTTGGTCATGTCTGTTCTTCTTATTTAGAGTATTTCGGCCAGCATGCGATCTACGCCCTGCTGCCACGGCGGCATTAACAAGCCGAACGCTTGTTGTAGCTTATGCGTACACAGACGCGAGTTCAGCGGACGTTTAGCCGGCGTGGGGAACTCGCTAGTTAGCACTGGCGCAATGTCAGCCACTTTCCAGTCAAGCTCGGGCTTGATGGCTTTGGCCATTTCAATAACATGGCTGGCATAGCCGTGCCATGTGGTTTCACCCGAGGCTACTAGGTGATACACACCACCTAACGACTGGTTTTGCATACTCACCAAACGGTGCATAGCGAGTGCAGTCACGTCTGCAATCAAGTCTGCGCCTGTTGGTGCGCCGTGTTGGTCGTTAATAACTGTTAGCTTGTCGCGCTCTTGTGCCAAACGCAGCATGGTCTTGGCAAAGTTGCCACCGCGTGCGGCATACACCCAGCTGGTGCGGAAGATTAAATACTTGCAACCACTGGCAACTATTGCTTTTTCGCCATCGAGCTTGGTTTGGCCATACACGCTTAGTGGGCCTGTGCCCTCGCCCTCTTGCCTGGCGTGCGTGCCACTGCCATCAAACACATAGTCAGTGGAGTAATGCACTAGCCACGCCCCCACTTGGGCGGCAGCTTTGGCCAAGGCTGCAGGCGTGTCGGTATTTAAAACCTTTGCCAACTCAGGCTCTGACTCGGCTTTGTCTACTGCTGTGTGCGCAGCGGCATTGACGATGAAATCTGGCCTGCAGTTCAGCACAGTTTGCGCCAGTTCTTCGGGCTTAGATAGATCACCACAATGGTGTGGGCTGTGTCGGTCCAGTGCCAACAGCTCGCCTAAGGGGGCCAAGCTGCGTTGCAGCTCCCAGCCCACTTGGCCTTTTTTTCCAAGCAATAAGATTTTCATACTCAGCTAATTAATCTGAGCCAAATAAATCACGCGTGTATACCTTGTCGGTCACATCGGCCAACTCATTGGTTTGACGGTTGGCAACAATCAAATCGGCGCGTTGCTTGAAGGCTGCTAAGTCGTTCACCACCGGTGAATTAAAGAAGTGCGGCTCGTGCAACACGGGCTCATACACGATCACCTCGATACCCTTGGCTTTGAGACGTTTCATGATGCCCTGCACGCTGCTGGCCCTGAAGTTGTCGCTGCCAGCCTTCATCACCAAACGGTAAATGCCCACCACCTTGGGTGCGCGCTTCAAGATGTCAAACGCCACAAAGTCTTTACGCGTGCTGTTGGCGTCCACGATGGCGCGCATGAGGTTTTGTGGAATGTCGGCGTAGTTGGCCAACATTTGCTTTGTGTCTTTAGGCAGACAGTAGCCACCGTAGCCAAACGACGGATTATTGTAATGGCTACCAATGCGTGGATCTAAGCACACACCATCAATGATTTGACGGGTATCTAGACTCAATGACGAGGCATAGCTGTCTAACTCGTTGAAATACGCCACGCGCATGGCTAGGTAGGTATTGGCAAACAGCTTGATGGCTTCGGCCTCGGTGCTATCGGTCAGCAGCACGGGCATGTCTTTTTTAATCGCGCCTTCTACCAACAGGTTGGAAAAAGCTTGGCCCTTTTCAGAACGGTCGCCCACCACGATGCGGCTGGGGTGCAAGTTGTCTTGCAAGGCCCGGCCTTCACGCAAAAACTCGGGAGAAAAAATAATGTTGTGCGTCATGTGCTTCAAACGCATACGCTCGGTAAACCCAACAGGAATGGTCGACTTGATCACCATCGTTGCCTGCGGATTGATCGCCAACACATCGGCAATGACCGACTCCACCGTTTTGGTGTTGAAGTAGTTGGTCTCGGGGTCGTAATCGGTAGGCGTGGCAATGATCACAAAGCTCGCACCTTTGTAGGCCCCTTCTTTGTTAAGCGTGGCTTTGAAGTTCAACGGTTTGTTGCGCAGATAGTCTTCCATCTCTGCGTCTTCAATGGGCAGCTCTTTGCGGTTGATCTGATCTACCTTGGCCGCCACAACATCGAGCGCCACCACCTCATGATGCTGCGCCAACAAAATGCCGTTAGACAACCCGACATAACCTGTACCTACGATTGCGATTTTCATGAATTCTCCACTGGATATTGTTTACCCAACCACTGGCGGTAAACACCACTGGTCACACCCTCTACCCATGCTTGGTTGGCTAAGTACCACTGCACGGTTTTGCGGATGCCGGTCTCGAACGTTTCTTGCGGCTTCCAGCCTAGGTTGCGCTCAATCTTGCGGGCGTCAATTGCGTAGCGTCGGTCGTGTCCTGGGCGGTCTTTGACATAGGTAATTTGCTCGGCGTAGCGCTTGCCATCTGCACGGGGTTGCAGCTCGTCCAGCACAGCACACAGGGTATTAACCACTTCAAGGTTTGGCTTTTCGTTCCAACCACCGATGTTGTAGGTCTCGCCCACTTTGCCAACTTCTAGCACGCGGACAATGGCGCGGCAGTGATCTTCTACATACAGCCAATCACGGACTTGCTGGCCATCGCCATAAATTGGCAATGGCTTGCCAGCCAAAGCATTAAGAAGCACCAAAGGTATGAGCTTTTCTGGAAAGTGATATGGCCCATAGTTGTTGCTGCAATTGGTGGTCAGCACAGGCAAGCCATAGGTGTGATGCCATGCGCGCACCAAATGGTCGCTGGCGGCCTTGCTGGCTGAGTAGGGGCTGTTGGGCTCGTAGTTTTTAGTTTCTGCAAATGGCGGGTCGGTGGGCAGCAGCGTGCCATACACCTCGTCGGTAGACACATGCAAAAAGCGGAAAGCCTCTTTCTCGGTAGCAGGTAGGTCTTGCCAATAAGCACGCACGCTTTCTAGCAAGTTGAACGTGCCAACCACATTGGTTTCAATAAAGTCGCCAGGGCCGTGGATGGAACGGTCTACATGACTTTCGGCAGCAAAGTTAAGAACTGCACGGGGCTTGTGCTCTGCTAGCAATTTAGAAACCAAAGCTCGGTCACTAATATCGCCCTGAACAAAAATATGGCGTGGGTCGCCCACGAGAGCCTCCAGATTAGCCAAATTGCCTGCGTAGGTGAGTTTGTCTAAATTCAGCATAGTTTCGTCAGATGACGACAGCCATGTGTGGACGAAATTACTACCGATAAAACCGGCACAACCTGTTGCTAATATAGTCATGTTGGCATTATGCTATGAGACGCAGTCCTACCCATCTCTGAACTAACAGCCAGCAGGAATCATTGCGTGAGATATGTTTAGTTCTAAATTTCGCTCTTTACCCTCAATAAAGCATTCAAATTAGTGTTATGCTTTAGTGAATTTTTCCCGAAGTGCATACAACCTTAAATGACCGAGCAATTTTCATCGCAATTTTTACTCTTGTTATTTTTAGGCCACGGAACAGCACGCGGCACATAATTTTCACTACATAGAAAATTATGAAGAAATTACTGACAGCCTATTTCGCTTAATTGAATATTTGACAGATAAATTTAAGGAGTGTCAAGTGAATTACCCGTAAAATTGACCAGCCTAAATCACTCAGCCAACGCCGGGAAAGGCCTCTCTGCTTTTATACATAAAGCAATCTTAATATTATAATTAATCTCATTTATCTTCATTGACCGTGCTTTTTTGAAGCTCATCATGCTCAAACCAAGACTCCCCTCTAATTCGAAATACCGCGATGACATCGATGGATTACGAGCCATTTCAGTTCTAGCAGTTGTTGCATTTCACGCCTTCCCAGAGTGGGTCACAGGTGGTTTCGTCGGAGTAGATGTTTTTTTCGTTATTTCAGGCTATCTAATATCTGGAATATTATTCAGAAATTTTGAAAATGACACCTTTAGTCTTGCCGACTTTTACTCTCATCGCATTAGAAGGATTTTTCCAGCTCTTATAGTTATATTAATTTTTTGCCTTACGCTCGGTTGGTTTAGCCTACTTGCTGATGAATTCATGCAATTAGGAAAGCACATGACTGCAGGCGCCACATTTGTTTCGAATTTCGCCCTACTAAGTGAAGCTGGTTACTTTGACAACTCTGCCGAAACCAAGCCCTTGCTCCACTTATGGAGCTTAGGCATTGAGGAACAATTTTATATTTTATACCCTTTAATACTATGGGCAATTTACAAGTGTAAATTAAACCTCTTCAAAATCATCATTAGTCTTTTAGCCATTTCTTTTCTCTTTAATATTATTGGCGTCAAACATAATATCGACTCTACATTTTATGCCCCACAATCGCGCATCTGGGAGCTATTATTTGGTAGTTTACTAGCACACTTTATACATTACAAAGACAAACGAAGTACATGCCCGAATACACATAACAACACTTACTCACTTTACAGCCGAATTATCACTTATTGGCCAAACAATGTGAGCATCAAATTCGGCAACTTTCTTTCAGCCACTGGATTTGCTTTGCTTATTTTTGGCATTTTGAGGATTAATAAAAAGGATATTTATCCTGGATGGTGGGCCTTAATTCCTGTTACAGGCGCCGTGCTCATCATTTCGGCAGGATCCAATGCATGGTTAAATCGCAAAATTTTATCTAGCAAGATTGCCATTTGGGTCGGGCTAGTCAGCTTCCCCCTTTATTTATGGCATTGGCCATTAATGTCATTTGCCAACATAATAGAGAGTTCTTCGCCCAGTATTCAGATTAGAATTTTAGCAATCATAGTATCAATCGCAATGGCGTGGATTACTTATGAATATATTGAAGTCCCCATACGCTATGGCAAGCATAATAAAAAATACACGCCAATACTTCTGGCTCTTATGGCATCTTTAGGAATTATCGGTAATCTTATTTATACCAACGAAGGATTTGTGTACCGCAAAAATATCAAAGAACTCGCTAATGATCAAAAGGGATTAATCGCCCCCCGCTTGATCAATGAAACAGATGCGTGCAATAAGTTAATATTAAAATTTTCAGGCAATTGCATAGCGCTATATAACGACATCCCTACTCGGTTTGACTTTATATTTTTAGGCGATAGCCATGCTAGGGCCCTTGCTATGAGCCTTGCAAACGCAGGACAAACTAAATATAGCTTTATTCAAATTGGCAAATCAGGCTGCCCTTTCGTCAAAGATGTCGACCGTTTTTTGTATGGCCAACCTTACAAATGCAATATTGCTTATAATGAAACTATCTCTTACCTTAAAAGCCTTGAGTCAAGAGATATTGCTTTTATATCAATGTACTACACAGCTTACTATACTGGCAATGGGTATAACATTCCGAAAGGTAGTATACATTTAGAAAAAACCACAAACGATATCCCCGATAAGAATATGCATCTCAGCGAGGAGACCTATCCTAACATCTTTGAAAACGGGTTCAACAAAATGCTGCTAGATATTGCACCTATATTTAATCGTGTCATTATTGTTTTACAGCCGCCTGAAATGGGTTTCAATATGAGAAAATGTGTAAATCGGCCATTTTCGACACCTATTAAATGCACGGTCAAGCAATCCGACATGCTTACCCACCAAAATGATTATAGAAAAGCTGTTGAAGCGGCTAGCAAACGCTTCAAGAACGTTACTATATATGATCCTACTAGAGTATTTTGTTATAACGAAGTTTGTAACTCACTTATAGACGAACGACTTGTCTATCGAGATGATAATCACATAAATCAATTTGGATCAGCCTTAATGTTGGAAGATATTATGAATTTAGTTAAACCTTAATCCAGAGGCTTGGTCTAAATTAACTTATTGTATATTGCACTATGGAATATAAGGATCGGTGTAATTGTCGATCCATAAAGCCGTCTGCTTAATTGATATTCTTTCCATCTTTTTGATTTTCCATCCAAACCCAATCCACAACTTCCACATCTGATTGATAGCCTGGCACAAGATCTTTAAGGATGGCACGAATTAACGGCACATTGTTTATATCCAGTGCGCATGTTAAATCAGTCAATTTAACCTGTAAGTCGGTCCAAGGTAAAAAAGCTTCGTGGGCTTTCATGATGCGCTCATGCCCAGTTGGCATAGGATTGCCTCCAATTAGCAATTCTTCATATAGCTTTTCCCCCGGTCGCAAACCTGTAACTTGAATTTCTATATCGCCATTTGGATTAGCTTTATCCCGTACAGTCAAACCCGACAGCTCCACCATGCGCGTGGCTAAGTTAATAATCTTCACCGACTCGCCCATGTCCAGGACGAATACATCGCCTCCACTTGCCATTGCCCCAGCCTGAATTACCAGCTGCGCAGCCTCGGGAATAGTCATGAAATACCTGGTAATGCGCTCATCTGTAAGCGTAATCGGACCACCATCCTTAATTTGTTTTCTAAACAGTGGCACTACCGATCCCGAAGACCCTAGTACATTGCCAAATCTCACAATGCTGAAACAGGTAGAGCCGCCAGCTTCCGCCATACATGTAGCTTGCGCTTGCAGAACCATCTCTGCAAGTCGCTTGCTTGCCCCCATTACGTTGGTAGGTCGGACAGCTTTGTCTGTGCTAATCAACACAAAGTCGCTTACTCTATGTGTTGCAGCTAATCTTGCTATATTTAAAGTGCCAAGCACATTATTTTTTATGCCTTCTGCAGGGTTATGCTCTACTAACGGCACATGCTTATACGCAGCAGCGTGATAGATGGTGTGCGGCCTCCACGTTCGTAAGATTTCATCAATGCGCGAAGTATCGCGCACATTAGACAGCAATGGCACCAAGCGGACATCGCCTAAAGAAGCATCAGCAATAATGTTTCGCAATTCATGCTCTATAGCGTATAACGCAAACTCCGTTACCTCAATCAACAACAACATGCTAGGTTGCTTTTTAACAATCTGCCGACATAGCTCCGATCCGATAGAACCCCCGGCACCTGTAACCAATACCACTTTGTCTGTAATATTTTTTGCCAGTAAAAAAGGGTTGGGATTCACTGGATCACGACCAAGCAAATCTTCGATGTCCAGTTCTTTAAGGTCTGATACTTGTACACGGCCATGAGCAAGATCCATAAACCCAGGCAAAGTGCGTACCTGCACATGCGCTGCACGCACATACTCTAATATTTCGTTGCGTCTTGCGCGCGATGCTGATGGCATAGCCAAAAATACCTGATTTACACGCAGCTTGGCGACCAACAGCAACATCATTGATGGGGCATAAATCCTCAACCCATTCAATACTTGCCCGTGTAATTTGGCATCATCATCCAGCATACCCACCACCACCAATTCAGGACTTGCCTTAAGAGCGGCAGCAAGTTGCCTGCCTGCTGATCCTGCACCATATATGAGAACACGTGGCAGACGTTCTCGATTTAGCACCCCTTGATAAACTCCGCCCAACCAATATCGGACAAAAGCTCTGGAAAGCGTAACGGCAAGTAATAGCAGTATGGGTTGCAAAATACCCACACTACGCGGCACACCTGGGACACTAACAATAGCAAATGCAACAGCGTAGATAACACCGTATAGTGCAATTGCTTTTAAAATAGTCATCATTGCTGGCAAACCTGCATAGCGAAATATCGCACGGTATAGACCAAAAACAATAAATAGCGGCAACGCAAACGCCGCTGAACCAATAAACGCAATAAAATGTGCGTGCGTCCACGGGGACCACGACTCTAGCCTTAAATTAAATGCAACCCAAACCGTCAAGGCACACAAGAATGAATCTGCCCCTAAAGCCATCGAACGCTTAACAGCTCGAGGCAACCCTAGAAGCCAGTCTGTCACCCCCAAATGATCTAAGAATTGATTCACAAACATCACACTTCTCATCGAATGATGACTCTTAAGGTTGCAAATATTATCTTTAAATCACCCATAAATGTCCTGTTATTAACATACTCTAAGTAATAACGTATTTTGATTGGCAATATCTCATTTATATATGTATCGTGCGGGTTAACTGAGTTACCAAGAACTTCGTTTTCGTCCCTGTACTCAATCGATGCGCGGTCCGTAATACCCGGTCGAACTGACAACACTGCATCACGTACATCTTTCGAGTAATAAGCAACATAATGTGGCACCTCGGGACGTGGCCCGACCAGACTCATGTCGCCTAACCATACGTCTAACAACTGTGGGAGCTCATCAAGTTTGTACTTACGTAAAAAATATCCCGCGCGTGTTACACGCACATCATTACCCACCGTGATTTGCAAGCCTAATCGGTCAGCATCGGTCACCATGGTACGAAACTTATGAATTCGAAAAATCTTTCCTCCGCGCCCTACGCGATCCTGCCTGAAAAAAATTGGACCCGATGAATCCAATCTTATCCATATAGCAACCCCCATCAACACAGGCGTCAGCAGCAGCAGTCCGCACGAACTGACCAACAAGTCAAATATGCGCTTAACGATCACCCCAAAGCCACCTTTGCGGCTGCAACAACCCTGACTACATCATGCTCAGTCATTCGCGTATAGAGCGGCAAGGACACCGTTCGCTCAAACACCCGCTGACTAACTGGAAACATCTCGGGCAACAGCCGATAGGTATCGCGCCAATAAGGCTGCAAATGCAGCGGAATGTAATGAACACTGCAACCAATCCCTTGTTCAAACATTCGCTCTATAAACATATCGCGTGACACCGACACCTCGTCGCTCAACTGCATCGCATACAAATGCCATGAATGCACATCTCCCGATGCCGCATGCGGCGGAAGAATAAAGGGCAAGCTACTCAACGCTTCATCATACATAGCAGCAATATGTGCCCGTTTTTGTTGAAATAAGTTTGCTTTCTTAAGCTGATGTATACCTATCGACGCCGCAATGTCTGTCATGTTGTATTTAAAACCAGGGGCGACGATCTCGTAATACCAACTTGGCACTTTAGAGGTAAAGCGATCAAATGCGTCACGATTTATGCCATGCAAACGCATCACCCTAGCCCGTTTAGCCACCACAGGATCACGCGTGACCAGCATCCCCCCCTCTCCAGTCGTGATAGTTTTATTGGCATAAAAACTAAAAACTGTGACATCACTCGCGAGTGTACCAATGAGTTCTCCATCACAACTTGCAGGCAACGCATGAGCAGCATCCTCCATAACCTTCAGCCCATGCTGCTTAGCCAAAGTGAGCAATCGCCTCATATCAGCTGAACGCCCCGCAAAGTGAACTGGAATAATGGCTTTGGTACGTGGCGTAATCGCGCGTGCCACAGCATCCACACTAATGCAAAGCGTGTCACGATCCACATCAACAAACACTGGGTCTGCACCTAGATAGCGAATCACCTCAGCCGTAGCCGTGAATGTGTGAGTCGTAGTTATGACTTCATCACCAGGACCAATGCCTAATGCCTCTAAGCCTAGATGCAATCCCGCAGTAGCTGAATTAACCGCAATAGCTTCAACACCTCCGCCAATGAAGTCTGCGAAGTCAGACTCAAACTGCTTTGTCTTCGGCCCTGTAGTTACCCAACCAGAACGTAAGGCATTGATTACTTCCGCAATTTCTGCATCACCAATTTCAGGAAGCGAGAACGGTAAAAAATCTTTAGTCATGTTAGTTAGAATATTAAATAATTAATGACATCACAATTAACAAAAACGGCTCAAGTGAATAAAATCAATTGTAATAACAGTGAAGGCAAATTTAACGCGTTAGCTTAGACATGCTACCATGCCCACGCCGTTGTAAGATTAGAAAATCCCAAACGGCTCGGCCAAATCCAACCGCATAACTGAAGTGCATTATTGCAACAGCTACCAAAACTAACCAGCGCGGATCATCAGGCGCCAATTTGACGAGTTGCTCTTTTGTTCCAAGGAAAATACCAAAAATATATAGCAATAAAAGCATACCCAACATGACTCCGCAAGCTGAAACAAAAAATGAGGCAAGCGTCAAAAAACTCAATAGTAGCAAAAACCCAAAGGGGGCCAAATGTCGTATTGAAGCTGGTATTTTGTGTTTTTGAATTACTGGAATCTTCCAATACCCATATTGGCTAAACTGCATGTATAAAGATTTAAATGAATCACGCGGTATGTAGGTTGATTGAATTTTATTACTCTGAAAAACCCGCCCCCCTTTACGATGAATTCGTAAACACAACTCATCATCTTGATTTCTAACTAGAGCCTCATCAAATCCACCCAATTGCAGCAACTCATCACGTCGCCACGCCCCCAAATAAACAGTATCCACCCATCCAGAATAGTCTATATTTCTCGAAACTGCTCCGCCAGAGCCAATCGGACTTTGGAATGCAGCGGCAATCGCACGCTGAAGGGTTGTAAAACCTTGCGCAACCCACGCACCACCAACACAAGTCGCTTCTGAGTTAGTCAAAGCGCTAACACATTGATAAACATAATCTGTAGCGTAACGTGTGTGAACATCCATTCGAACAATTACATCACCCTCAGCTCTAAGAATAGCAAGATTTAAACCTGTTGAAACAATTTTTTCTGGGTTACTAATCCAATGTAAACGTGATTCATTTTTAGCTAAATTCTCTAGAATTTCACGAGTTCCATCTTGACTAGCGCCGTCAGCAATAATAATCTCCATATCGACACCAAATAACTCTTGCCTGAGAACATCATTGATGAAATTTTCTATATGACTTACCTCATTACGGCAAGGCACAACAATAGTGACTAGTTTACAACTCATATCAAACCCAAAATTAATACATCATCACGAATGATTTCGGCTCAGAATCAAAATTTGAATCAGAATTATAGCCCCACCGAAATGGTAATAAATCACCGAAGGAATCCACTGTATGGAAATAATATTCATAAGCAGAAAGATAAAAAATAATATGGCCGAATTTCGACTCAACTCATCCCCACGCTGCGACAGAGAAGGGTGCAATATATAAATTAAGATCATCAATCCCAAAAAACCAATATCAGTCACGATTGACAACAAACCTGCGTGCGAAGGCAGATTGACTAAGTGCCCCTTAAATACTGGATGATAAAAATCATAACGCAAACCACTCATCCCTGGCCCAAGCCCAAAAATACTCGCCCACCACCCACCACCTTCTCTCAAAATTGTAATCTGCTCATCCAAAACGGCAATACGCAATAAAAAAGAATTCTCACGCTCAAACCCCATTAAGCCAGAATAAATTGACAAGTCCTGATCAACCAACGACAAACCAAAACCAATAAACAATACGACCATAAGCAGACTGAAAATTAAAATTACTGCGGCACCCAACTTAAGAAAATACTTTAATAAAAGCATCAAAATAATAAGGCCAATTATTTTAATCTCAATTCTAAAATCTGGAAAAACAAAATAATAGCCCACATACAACTGAATCAATAGCATTGTTATGATTAAATTTAAATTATCTAATCTAATCCCAAATGCATGCAATATCGTCGTCTCCCTCTCTGCTTTACTTACGGATGCTACCATTTCGTTTGAAAATAGCATTAACGCAAAATACAGTGGAAACACATTCTGATACGATATATCCAATACAGCGCCTCTAAATAAATAATCTAATAAATTTACAATTAGAACAACAATTTGCGACCAAATTGAAGTTAATAGGACCACCCTTACACGCGCCGAATAACTCAACAAGCAAAATTTGTTAATATACGCAACCAACAAGAAAAACTGAAACAAAACAACCAAAAAATCCAAATAGCCCGCTTTAAAACCAGAAATAATTGAAAGGGAAAAAATTAAAATTAATAAAAATAGCATTCTCACCGAATAATACCCGATTGAAAATAGATAAATCAGACATTGCCCTGACACAATTACAAATATCAACTTAACAAACTCATCATCAAATAAATAACCAAGCCCCAAATATAAAATTTCCGTATTATTAAAAAAAACTGACAATATTGTAAACATTTAACTACTCATCAAAAATTTTATGATTTAGAAGCTGCAAGTTTTATGACAAGAATTGTTGACAGGAATAGCAATGCACCTGATATCAAGAAGCTAATTGAAGCACCGACTAAGTGATAATCTGGTACCAGTAAAATATTTACGGCCACGCCGCACGCTGATGAAAAAATAAATATTATTAATTTCTTTATATACATCATACGAGAATCCAAGATTGAAACATATATCTTGTAAAGGCCTTGAAATGAAAAACCCAACCCTAGCAAAAAAACTTCCAAAGTTAAATTAGAATAAATATTCTTACCCAGCAAGAGTGCAATATCAGTCGAGAAGTAAGCCACAAAAAACAAACCAGCTATGCTCGCAAAAAAATTGTAGATGGCAGCCTTCTTAATGCTACCACTCAGATCATTAGACTCCGATTTATAAACCAATGGGATAATAGAGTTAACCATACTATTGGATAATATTGAAACACTTGAACTTAGTAAAACAGCAAATGAATAACGTCCTAACTCATCCATTGTTAAATAATAGTTAACAAACACCCTATCTGAGTACTGATACAGCCATCCGAATATAACCAATGGCAAGTATTTAATACCATATACCAATATACTGCGCAACATATCAAAATCCACATTTATTATGAATATCGATTTCAATAAATTCACAAAATAGCCTCTATAAATTAAGGAGCCAATCTCAGAAAAAATCAATATCAACAGATAAATCTCTATCGAAAAATAACTCAAATAGTCGCACACCAACACTCCTAAGACTGAAGCCAGTCTTGAAATTAAAATGGCAGCACCATATTGAACACTCATACTACGACTAATTTTTTCTGAGTTATCAACCTCATTTAAAGAATAGAGCAATGTATACAAAAAAAATAGGCATAGGCTTTTAGCATCTATTGCTGTTTGCACTGACGCAGCACTAAAAATAACAAATAATACGAAACCAATTTTTGGTGAAATAGAATAAATCAATGACTTATATCGATTTAGCTCATAGTCATTACCTTTTCCATAGCATACTGGAACATAACCAAGCGAATTCAGTAAAATCAGCTGCACTAGAATTACTAGCGCAGACTGCAACAAACTAATTTGACCAAACTCATAACTTGTTGAGATTTTGGCCAAATATAAGCCAAGTAACAGCGATGAGAATGAATTAAATACACCTGAAATAATATATATTAACGAAGAATAATAAATTTTCTTATCGCTGCCGGCCATTTAAAAAATCTCAAGTAATAACGTTTGACTCACTTTAATCACTCCCACGCACCAAACAAAACCCAACTACATATTAATATAAATTAGCTTATATTCCTAAATATAGGATGGCAATAATATTGCTCTCTGGAATCTAAAAACCGAGAATTTACTTCATCTACACTTCTGACGAAAATCATATTCTGACGAGTAATCTTGCCATCTGAAACTTTTACACAATTAATATTTGGATCATAGTTACACATCGTAAAGCCAAAAGATGAAATAAAACTGATAACATCACTATCGGTATAACCGAACTTCTCACCGCTACTATTTAATTCAATTATTATGACCTTTAAATCCAATGATGAAAGGAGTTGAGCAGCCCCACGAAGCACGGGTAGTTCGAATCCTTCAACATCTATTTTCATAATGGTTGGCCTGACTTTGTGCTCGCTTAGATCACTATCCAGCAAATTTACAGAAACAGACTCCGTGGCACCCGCATCAGTTCCATCACAAACAACATGGTTAGTCGCATCGTGTGAGTTCGTAAATCTAAGCACTCCGATGCTATCCGACAAGCCGATATTACGTGCAATAACTTTATGCCCTATATTATTTATATTGATATTAGCCATCAATCTATTGTATGTCTCTCGAATTGGCTCATACACAATTACCTGCATTCCCTTTACTTTAGATGCCAATACTGTATATAAGCCAGCATTTCCACCTACATCAACTAAAATATCGTTGTTATCACAATACCTCAATATGAACTTCATTTCAACATCTTCATCAACCCCAGTATAATATGTGTGAGTGACCATGTGCTCATGAGGCCTCATAATCAATACCGAATCATTTATCCATTTAAAAATAAACAAACCGTCAAATATACGATAAGTAATTTGCCACAAAACATAACGTAAAACCAATCGAAGAAATTGCCCTTTACTGCTTGGATGTTCTTTAAGAAAATGGATGATATTTAAACTCATTTTTATCCTTTGTACGCCTGAACCACTTCAAGCAGGCCACGGTCTAGCTGATATGACGGAACCCAGTTAATTTTCTTAAGGAATGGCGATGGCTTAAGAATTTTAACCAAAGCACCATCTGGTTTAGTCGTGTCAAACTCTAGTATAATTTTTTCATCAATTATATTTCTTAATTTTTCAGCCAACTCTTTAATACTAACACCCACTCCACTGGAAATATTAATAGGCACATCGGGCGCCTTACATTCTATAAACTTTACTATAGCATCAACTGCATCAGCAACATGTAGCCACTCGCGTATTGGCGCCCCCGAGCCCCAAATAGCAACAGCGTCAATATTATTTTTCTTTGCTTTAACCAATCTTGACAAGATAGCTCCAAGTGCATGTGCACGCACGGGGTCTAAATGATCACCAGGGCCGTACATATTTGGGAAAATTAATTGGACTGTATCCAACCCTTCAGCACGCAATGCTTTTGATGCAATAGCAATAGCCTTCTTTGTATATCCATATATATCGACAGTATCATGCATCGGCCCATCCCACCATTCATCTTCATCATATACCGTTTTATGACCAGGATATGTACAATTACTGATTGGATGTATGTTTTTTAATACACGATACTTCCTTATTGCCTTTATAATATTAATATGCATTAGCATATTATATTCATATATATTCCCTTTATTGTTCAAGCCAAACTGAATACCCCCAACGTATGAGGCACAATTTATTACCAAATCTGGTTTTATTTTGTCAAAAAGCTCATCAACCTGATTCCATTCACGTAAGTCAACACCGCTTGATTTTGAGGCTACGTGAACGATGAAATTTTTTTCATTAAGTAATTTTTCGTGCAAATTTTTACCTAAAAAACCTGTGTGTCCTAGTAGTAAAATTTTTCTTTTCATTTTATAAAAACTCCAGTCTTGATTTAATCGATTCTAGCGTGTACTGCTTCGAACATTCAATTGCAGAAAGTTGCGCAGAATATTTAATTGACTCATCCTGAATCAACTGAGATAGCAATAATGAAAGAGAATTCAAATCATTGTAAAAAAATGTTGCATCTTTATATTCTGGATCAACGGGATAATCATCGTTTACAATTAAAATTTTTGAGTTTGAAAAAGCATGCGCATCAACACCAGAGCCCTTCGTTGTACCATATTTTTCATCAATGTACTTATCTTGATACCCAACTTTGAAAACTCCTAATATTACACTTGCCTTCTTTATATATTCATCATATTCACATTGTTCAATGAATTTATCGAAAAATATTAAGTGATCGCCTACGACTGGCTTGCATTGATTAAGTATTTTCAAGTCTTTGTCTTGCTCAACACGGCCGAGCAAGGAAATTTCAAAGCGAAGCCCCCTACCAGCACACTCTTTGCAAGCATCAACTATTAATTGGTATTTTTTTTTGTCAAAATTTACAATTCCAGGAATCGCGATATTAAAAACACCACCCTGTGCCACAACCGTATGTTCATCCATCCCTTTTAATATGAATGGTATTACATCTACATTTTTAATAACTAATCTACTTTCAACATACTCTTTGATTGTCCACTTCTCTACAATGATTGATTTTCTAGACAACAACATAAATGTCTTAGAGATATATTGAACTAATCTATGCGGGAAATATTTCAGTCCTGGAAAAATCCGAGGGAATTTCAACCATGAGTTTGCATTTCGTATATAGTATACGTTTTTACCCCAATTCAATATAGATATAAACAGATTAGGAACGCATGTTCTGACTGAACTAGTATTAAATATTATAATTTCGCTTGTGTACGCAAGCATCAAAAGCTTAAAGAAACTGCCTTCTAAAATGAAGTCAATGTCAGTTGGCGCGGCGCCGACAACACGCTTGTAATTATCCCTAGTTGCATACACTCGAATTTCACAATCAGGGTATTTACTTTTTAGAACACTTGCTATTGAAAAAATACTTTTTTCATGCGCACTACCAGATGTTTCAACAATTAAATATTTCATAATACTCGCTCACCCTATCATCTGATATATTAATTTACACATTACACTGATCTTATCAATTCCTCGACAGAACAAACAAATTTAATTGGAGCCCTGTCTTCTCTAGCATCATTTATGTATTGATACACCATTGTTTTATTGCTTTCAAATTTATACTCGAACAAATTCTGAACACTTATAACATTAGAATGCCTTGCCTCGGCCAACCCTTTAGAATCAATACTCACAACGGCCCTATATTTTGACAAGTCAATAAATTCAATCGGCCAATTTGAATTCATTTGTGAGAACTCCTTAGCATACATGTATGATTCAAGAACATTTGATATCCCATGCGTTGGATGCTTCTTTACTGTAACACCGTGTGCCGAGAGTGCGTTTATAATGATTTGCAACTGTGCATCATAATTCGCTATATAAGTATTTGCAACTTGCCCTCCGTCAATAAATAATACTCCAGAAGGGATATTCGATGGCTCATCGTCGATGGCAATATTTAAATCCACAGGCTGCACATTCAAATCTGTATGCTTTTTCGGCAGATATCTTATAAAATGCCTCGTCGAATATTTGACTGTACGAAACCTTTTTGACATAAATATTATGCACAAAGCTAATGAATACATCCAAGATGTTAACTTATCTTTTACGCTTAGCGCCCCGCCCCCTTCGATCAACACATCTAAATATTTACTATATTTAAAAATTTTGACTCCATACATTTCACCCGCTGCCAGCATTGAGGATGCAATTACATCGTTAATAAAGTTCGGTACAAATATTGATTCGACATTCAACATTTCTTTCTTATTGACCGCCCTCAACCGCAATAGCTTAAATATATATATAAGCACACCCTCAGACAATGAGGGAGGGGTTATGCAGCGAACATTATTAAATATTTCCAACGCGCACTCGTAAACACCTTTCGATCCGGTTACCAAAACCTCAATATCTTCGCTTTTATGCTGATTTAATATTTCAATCGCATATTTAAAATCCATCGGACTTTGTATTATCAATATAATTTTTTTCATTTAAATTTAAGACTAAATACACTTCATTTGGCATTCATATTTTAATCTAGTCTCGGGCATACTAATAACCGGCAATAGCGCAATAATACTCAAGCACGCTACGCAACTCATTGATATCACATAGATTTTTATACTCTTCAGAAAAGAAGGCCTCTGCCTGGCGATATAAGCCTGGTTTAAATTCAGTATCAAAAATTACATCTTGCTTGTTGAGCGTGACTTCTTCGATTTGTACAGACCCCTTACGCATAACATGCAACTTTTCCATAGGTCGGAAAATTATCTTGTGATTACGCGTAGAAAATTCTAATCCCCAACGCCCAGGAGCACTCCAGTTTGCGTGATATGAAAATGGAATATTTTTCACACTGATTCCACTCCCAACAAACACTGCTGCTGAGGGATGCCAATTTAGTGAGCCTGCATGAGAAGTACTAATAATTTTAGGAATACCACCTAAATGAAAGGCCAGGTCCAGCACATGTGAAGAATTGCTTAATACCCAGTTCTCCTTCACACCAGGTGCCTTAATTAAAGTTTCAATCTCGTGACCCCACTCAGTGAAGTCAAATGTAAAGGAAGTTAGACCTCCATCAGCTTCAATGATTTCTCGGGCACCACGTACTGATGAAAGGAACCGACGGTTGTAGGCGATGAACACACGTGCCCCATTTGCCTCCACAGCTTCACACAATGGCCTAATTTGATAGGGATACATAACACCGGGTTTCTCTAGAAGAATTTTCTTCACGCCTAAGTTGAGAAGTATTAGTGTGGTCTCAAATAATGCCTCAACACCTACCGCAACAATAGCGCTCGTCGCCGCGTCTATGAAACCTGAATCCGCAACCGCATCCAACCCTCCGGCTAAAACAGGTATACCTGTTTTAGCCGTAAAAGCATCTGCACTTGCGACACCTCTTCCAATTACCGTAAATTTTTGGTTTTGAGCCTTCAAGACTTTGGCGTATTCAATCGCCATAGGCCCAGTTCCAATTAATAACAGCATAATAGGTTCCTCGGATTTAAGTAATCGCGCACTGAAAATTCGCTCCATTCACTTTTCCTACGCGAAGTGCGAAAGAATGAAGTAACGGCAGGTGAGCAGACACAGATTCGAGATAAGGGGTGAGGTCGCATATATTAGAGTTGAACAATTGATCTGCGATCATTCCTGTCATTTCGCTTTGATATGGCAATTTAAAAGACTCTGTTGTCACACCGCCTTGTCCCACACGTATAAGAGTTTCAGATCCTTCGACTACAAATACAGACTGATGCTGATAATGCAATGCAACCGTAATTGGTTTTATCGAATTACGGATTGAACGAATACAGAATTGAGTGGATCCCACATAACCCGACAGTTCACCAGTTAGCTCAACAAACCCCTCGCGCTTACTCACGACACCCCCTTCATCTAAGTGCGTGTCCATCGTAAGCAGATCAACATTGCCAGACAAGAACTGAACTAGATCAATAAAGTGCACACTATTGCAACACAAGCCCCAGTCCCCCCCGTCAACAGTAACCTGCAGCAATCGATCCTCTCGGTTCTCTTCGCGTATTTTTCGATAAATACTGAAATGTCGACGTGGCGTATTGACCCAACATGTAATTCCAAGAGCAGCAATGAGCGATTCCGTGCGCTCATAATGCTCCGAGTTGTCAAAGAGGAATTTTTCCAAAACCAAGTGCCGTACTTTAGAAACGGAAACGAGATTTTCAATCACTTCCATGCGTTGACTAGACGTTGTTGCGACGATGACAAGATCCAGCTCAGGTGGTAACTCTTTTATTGATGCGTGGATTTGTATGCTAGGCAGCAATCCAGCTTCTTGAGTTGCTATGAACTCTTGAACTGCGCAACGTGATACCTCGAAAGGATCAACTATGTGCACTGATATAGGGTGGCTTGATTTGACCAAACCCTGTAAATGTCGACGTCCGAGTTGACCGGCACCAATAATGGCAACTTGTTTCATGGAAATACTCACTTAGACCAACCATCGTCAATGACGATATTTTGGCCATTAACATATGACGAAAGGTCAGAAATTAGGTATACAAGCGTACCCGCCACATCAACTGGCGCTAACATACCTTGATGTTGTGAAAACTCTTTGTATCGCTCCAAAAAAGATTCAGGTTGATTATCGAAAATTCCTCCAGGAGATAATACGTTAAACCGCAACGGCGTACCTTTGTAGTAGCGCATAAAGTAGAGTGACAAATGCTGAATCGCAGACTTAATTGCAGCATACTCTACAGGCATAGTCATGGCTGTACCTTCATAGATTTCGAAACGAGGGGCAATATTGCCATAAATCGAAGATATATTGACCACGTGACCGAACCCTTGGCGCTTAAAAAATTCAGCAAACCGTTGAGTACTGAGAAAATACCCACCTAAATGCAAGCTAACATTTTCACAGAAATCAATATATTCAACATCTTCTAACTTGCGACCATATCGCTTGTTACGTGGATACGCATTGTTAACGACTGTATCTATATGACCACAGCTAGACTCGACGCGAGCAATCAATTGATCTAACGAGTCACGTGAAGTAATATCAACATATTCGGAGATCACGCAAGCTCCGGCCACCTTTTCAATCAATTGATTGCACGCCTCTTGGCATCGATCCGGATCCAAGTCAGCCAATATGAGCGTCGCTCCATGATTTAGAAGCACCTCACCGAATGCACGCCCAAGCAATCCGGCACCACCGATCAACACAACATTTTTGTTTTTCAAAAGGGACGATGTTGTTGTCAACTTATGGTTCATATTCGGTATTTAATTGAATCGGCGAAATACAGGCTTAACTGCAGGACCGACTAGGTACTTATCGACACCTTCTGCCACACCACGTGCACACACATCCATTGCGGCAGCCAGTGCATTTTTTGTTTTAGCCAATTCAGCTTCACCATGTCGATAGCTGATAGCCAGCCACGGCATCATTACGCCCTGCTTGATCATTTCTTGAGCAAAAAGCGTTCTCAACTCGAACCAAGGCCCACCATCATTATTTAGAGTGGAATAGTATGGATTTGCTGCAGGTCCAGCAGCAAAAAAGTGCTGTGAAATACCAGCCTGCTGTGCTGCACCGTTTATTGCTGCTGCCAAATCTGCTCCATATTTCCACAAATGGTTAACAACATAGTGCGTCTCCATGAAGTCCATTGTTGCCATAAAAGCTGCAAGGCCTGACATTTCTGCACCATGCGTTGTGGAAAGTAAGAAAAGCCGTTCTTGACCTGGTTTATTAATCGCCCCCAATTCCATGAGTTCACGCTTACCGGCAACGGCAGCGACCGAAAACCCATTGGCCATCGCTTTACCGAAAGTGCATAAGTCAGGCGTGACGCCATACACATGCTGAGCACCCTTCATGTGCCATCGGAAACCAGTAATGGTCTCATCTAGGATGAAGACGATCCCATGTTTGCGACACAGCGCTTCAACCTCTTGCAAATAATTTTGAGGTTTACATGCGTGGCGCGTACAAATTGCCTGACCGCAACAGCCTGCAAGCTCTTTACTAGTAGCAGGACAATCTATTGATGCCGGCTCCAGAATTACGCATGCCAGCTGATTTGGATACTCTTCTATCAATCGCTCGAGTGAACCAATATCATTGTAAGTAAATGTCTTAGTTTGCTCAATTGTGCGCGTCGGAATACCTCTAGTTATTGGCGTTGAGCCAATAAACCAATCGTCAAATGAGAAAAATGGGTGCTGCGCGCAGCGCGCGACCATATCTCTGCCTGTATATGCACGAGCAAGTTTGACAGCAGCCGAAGTTGCCGTCGACCCATTTTTTGTAAACTTCACCATATCAACAGAATCGATCAAATCTACCAATCTCTCGGCTGCGGCCAACTCTATTGTTGATGCACGAGTGAGGCTATTACCAGCCTCGAGACCCTTGATAGCCGCCTCATTGATCTCTGGTTCTGAGTAACCAATAGATACAGCACGCAATGCCATGCCGTAATCGAGGAAACTACGACCATCTGGCGACCAAATCGTTGTGCCTTTGCCACGCTCCAGAATTTGTGGCGCGTTGATCGGATATTGATCGTCGCCACGTGAGTAAGTATGTGCGCCTCCCGGGATGACTTGATGCAGCCTTTCGGAGAAAGATGCTTTTGCCGCCCCCTGCTTTAAATAGTCTTGGATCATTGTTCGCCTCGTATGTTGTGATGTTGTATTGCGTCGAGCGCAGTAAGTTGATCAATATTTTTAAGGAGCATTTCCACGAAAAGAAAGTCAACCAACTCATCAATTTCGACCGACTTCCACCTTGGTACTTCATAACCAAGCGTTCGGCAATGGTAAAAACTACGTTTATTACGTAGTGCATCCGTCGCAGAAATGTAAAGCGACCCCTCTAGAAAGTGTAGTACCTCGATTTCTTGACGCCTTTTTAGCGACTTAAAGTCGGGAACCATGTATGGAGAAATACGGCCATCGTCGCTCAACCGAACATCGTACTCAGGATGGGTCGACTCGACTCTACTGATACCAACAATCGAATCGGCGAAGCTACGGCGTGCGTGCAACATAGCTAAAGCTACTTCTATATCAGCCGTGGTTGTCAATGGCGAAGTAGGCTCCAAGACAAGTATGTAGTCATAGTGCTCACCCTGTTTCTCAAGGTAGTCGACCGCGTGCATGATCGCATCAATTGATGACGCAGTGTCTGAGGCAAGATGTAAAGGACGCAAAAAAGGCACTTGCGCTCCATATGCCAAGGCGATGTCACGGATTTCAGCATCGTCAGTAGTGCAAAGCACTTTGTCTACGCTAGCGGAGCCAAAAGCAGCGCATATAGGCCAAGCAACAAGCGGTTTACCGTGTAACAACCTTTTGTTTTTGCCCGGTAAGCCCTTAGAACCACCACGAGCTGGCACGATTGCTAAGACAGATTTATCGTCGATCATTAAAAACCTCGTGGTAATCGCAATTTGCTCTCTCAAAATCTGACGCTCGGCCAATGTCAAGCCAGTAATCGTCTATTTGATGTGCATGAGCCTTCAAGCCACGCTCAAGAACCATTTCAAAAAGTGAAGGCATGTCAAAGAAAGATCCCGTAGGCACGAGATCTAGAACCTCGGGCGACAGCACGTTAATTCCAGCGCTCACCACAAAGCTTTGCACCGGTTTTTCTTCAATCGAATAAATATGCCCCTCTCGGACATTTACCACCCCAAATGGAACTTGCATCTCATAGTGACGCACAGCCATAGTAGCGTGAGCATCTAAAGCAACATGCTGGTCAACGAGGCGCGCGAAGTCTACTTTTGTTAGTAAGTCAGCATTGGTAACAATCACTGGTGCAGTTGGCCGCTCGGGCAGCAAGCTTAGAGCTCCAGCCGTGCCCATACGCTGATCTTCACACACATAGTGGATGTCAACGCCAAGCGATGATCCATCTCCGAAATGCGCTGAAATCTGCTCGGCCCGATAGTTAACTGCCAAATAAAAGCGATGAAAACCTTGATCCGCGAAACTACGAATGATAGTTTCGAGCAGTGGACGTGAGCCAACTTTAAGCATCGGTTTGGGCGTGTCACGCGTCAGTTCCTGCAATCGGGTACCAAGTCCACCGGCCATGATTACCACCCAGTTCTCTCGCCTAGGAGCAAGTAGATAGTCGGCGAGCAACGCCAAACCAACCACAATACCCTCAGTGTTCACGATGGGCAATTGATGCCGACCAGTACTTCGCATGGTGGCTTGAATTTCGTCTTGAGTAGCCCCGCTAGTGGCCACCGTCGCGCCGGTATGCATTATTTTTTCTACAAGGTCGTCCATGACAAATCCGTCAAGAAGTGCACGTCGCGCGTCGCCATCGGACAAAGTCCCTAGGAGTCGTCGGTTTGCATCAACGACCAAAGCCAACTGTGTGCCAGCTGTATCGATAATTTCCAACGCCTTGCGTAAACTGACATCTGGCCGGATCAGGGACGATTCCCAACTCTTCATTTTTCTTTCCTTAATGGGCGCGCTGGCACTCCGCAAAGCGTTTCACTGCCGGCACTATGACGCAACACAATAGCTCCCGCACCGACAAGAGTGTCGTCACCTAATGTCACGGACTGCCGCAGCACTGCACCAGCACCTATCAAACAACCATCACCTATGCTGGTTTGCCCACACATCGTTGCGCCAGTTGCGATATGACACCAATCACCAATTACCGCGTCATGCTCCACACGTGCAGCCGTGTTAACAATGCTTCCACGACCGACTTTCGCACACGCCTGCACGATTGCACCCGCCAGTATCTGAGAGTCCTTTGCCAATATTGCATGCCGAGAGATCTGTGCACCTGGATGTATAACAGGTACAAATGTCCAGCCCATCGCCTCCAAACGCTGTTGAGTGAGCGAGCGAGCTGACCGTCTACCCGAGCCTGAAACAAAACCCAATCCATTAACAAGACGCAAATGTTCTGGAGATTTGCCGGCTAAGAGTTGGTCTGAGCCCAGTATCGGAAGCCCAATGCGAAATTTGCCGTGTAGCCGGACATCTACATCGGTAAAACCTAACACTTCAGCTCCAGCCTCTTGCAGTGTGTCAGCAAGTACGGCGGCATGCCCTCCAGCTCCAATGACTATTACAGGTAACGTCATATTTCGATCTGCTCGTCAGCAGCGAAGTCTCGTAACGCTGGAGAGTCAAGTAGCGACCAAATATCCATCGGTGACAAGCCTGTACCAGGCCGTTTGCAATCCAGCATCTCTATTGTTAGCAATTCACCTTTAGCAATAGAACGACTGGCAACGACCGAGCGTCGTGCCACTGCACGATTGGGCCGCTCTGCTGGTGCAGGTAACTTTTGTGCTGACCCTAATCCTGCTTCAACATTACGTATCGCAGAGACTAATTGCTTTAGCTCAGTAGGCTCCAATGATGCAAGATGATCTGGCCCAGGAAGATGACGATCAAGTGTGAAGTGCTTCTCAATCACTGTGGCGCCTCGAGCAACGGCTGCGATCGACATCTCAATACCGAGCGTGTGATCTGAATAGCCGACCGGGAGTCCGAACGCCTGCCGCATTGTCTCCATCGCTCGAAGATTCACAGACTCGACGGGTGCCGGGTACTGCGTAACACAATGCAGCAGTGTTACGTAGCGCTTTAGAGCATCCTGGCCTTCGGTGCTGAAATAAGTCGAGTCGATCTCTTCCTGGCTACTCGGAACGCCTTGGTGCAACAGGCCCCATGACAAGATCGCTAAGGCGCGCTCCAAATCAGTCAACGTCGACATGCCACTTGACACCAACAGTCGCTGATGCAACTGCGCCGCTTGCAAAAGAAGCGGCGCACAAGTTATATCGCCCGATGGTATTTTAATTGCCGGCATCCCAAGAGCGCCTAAAAAAGCAAGGCTCTGAGTATCAAAGCCAGTCGACATGAAGTTGATCGAACACTGCTTGCAATGCTCTATGAGCGCGTGATGATCATCAAAATTTAATTCCAACGCCCTCAACATTGCCAGCTGACCGCCATCTTCCTTTGTATTTGCGATTTGATAGCTAGCCTTTGCGGCATGCGCCGTAACCAGAAGCTCTGCCTTGAAAGTTTGGAATTTCACGACATTAGCCCCCGCATCGGCTGCCACATCGACTAAGCGCTTTGCCATGTCCAACGAGCCGTTGTGATTAACACCTGCCTCGGCAATGATTAAAACCGGCTCAATTAAATCAGCCATGTGACGCCTCGATTGAATGAAAGGACTTCTTGAGTAATCGCTCTGCGGATGGCATGGCGCGTAATAAATCAACAATTCGCGCTGCACTGTGACCATCACCATAGGGGTTATCAACATTCGAGCAATCCAGCTCTAACGCCAAGTTAATAGTGTCGCTAATTGCCTTCCGATCGGCAACACAGTGCAACACTGAGGCAGCTGCGAGCCGGCCACGCTGTCGATCACCTATGTTGACGGTTGGAACAAGTAAGGAGGGTGCTTCATAAAGGCCACTGGAAGAGTTGCCTACGACTACATCGACCTCACGCATGAGGCTAAGGTAGCGAAGCTGGCCAAGAGACGCAAAAACATGCGCCCGCGGACGATCTTTGGCCCATCGATGCAAAGATGCTGCCAAGCCCCTCCCCCCTGTATCAGCATTTGGTAATGTGAACCACAACACCCAATCATCAGATAGCGCATCCAAAGCAGATAGCAGCTCTTCTTGTTGTTGCAGGCCATCCTCAGCTTCGAGAGTGACCGGATGAAAAGTAATTAACGCATTTCGCCTACCAAGCGATTGCCCAAGTGAAGACTCCAAAGCAGCACGGTCTAGCAGCGGGCGACGTCGCAAATGATCCAAGCCTGGACTGCCAACGACATGTACTTGTTCGGGGTTTTCGCCCATTTGTAAGACCCGAGCACGTGCATCGTTGTTAGTGACAAGATGAAGGTGCGACATCTTCGTGATCGAGTGACGGATCGCCTCATCGAAGGCCCCTTCGCTCGTGTCACCGCCTGCAATATGCACCAGCGGTATGTTGTGCACCATCGCCGCCTGAGCTGCCACGAGAATTTCGAAGCGGTCTCCCAATAACATCATCATGTCTGGCTTCAGGCGCTCGATTGCATCAGAGAACCCAATTAGCCCTAATGCCATGGATTTTGCTACCCCTCCTTGAGTGTCACTAGATACCAGCATGTCTACGCGAGCAGCAATAGGAATTTCGTCTTTCTCAATATCCCGCACAGTCAACCCAAACTCTGGGGATAAATGCATTCCGGTCACTATAAGCAACACTTCAAAGTCAGCCAAATCCAGCAAGTCGCGAACAGGCCAATACAGCAGCCCGTACTCAGCACGACTTCCAGTCACGATGGCAATTCGCCGGCGATTCATGCCCACCCCGAGATCAACTGCGGACCGCTCGGAATATTAACTATACGGCGAGCCAAATCTTGTGCTGCTGGCAAAGGGGCGGCTTGGCAATTTCGGTACATGGGAAGCGTGTTTAGCAACTCCCAAACCGGGCGTGTCATGAGGCCAACAGCGTTTGTTGCACTCAACACCTCATCACGCAATACTGCGTGATCTTCGGACAGAATAAGTGTTTGCAGCCAATAATTCGCTCTAGTGCCTGGACGCTCAAGGAAAAGCGTTACCCCGTCCAGGTCTGCAAAGGCTTCAGCATAAATACTTGCAAGCTGCCGTTTGGCATCAACAAAGGCTTCGATGCGCTCAAGTTGTGCGCAGCCTAATGCAGCGTTTAGATTGGGTAAGCGAAAGTTGTATGCAACCTCATCATGAAAAAATGCCCACGGATGTGGTTGCTTTGCTGTTGTCGTCAAATGTTTTGCGCGTCTCGCGAGCGCCGCATCATTTGTAATGATTGCGCCACCGCCCCCCGTCGTGACAATTTTGTTACCGTTGAAACTAAGGGTAGAGCACAACCCCACATTACCTGTGTGAGTGCCATCAACAAAACTACCCAAGGACTCTGCCGCATCTTCTACTATGGGAAGGCCATGACGGACCGCAACCTCAGCCAACGCCGACATGTCAACTGGATGCCCAAAAGTGTGCATGGGAACAACTGCAGCAATACGCTTACCTGTTCGCCCGTTGTAAAGCCCATTTTCACGCCGCTGGCCTATTTCGCCCAAATAGGCATCTAGTGCATATGGATCTAGACCCAGCGTGCGAACTTCACTATCGACAAAGTGAGGCCAAGCGCCATTGTGTCGCACCGCATTAGCTGTTGCAACAAAGGACAATGCTGGAACCAGCACTTCGTCACCTTGCTGAACTCCGACCAAGTGCAAAGCAATCTGCAACGCAGATGTGCCATTGTTAAGCACTACCGCGTGAGCGGCGCCCGTGTAAGCAGCAAGGTCACGTTCAAAACGGTCGACAAACGAACCAACCGATGACACCCATCCACTTTGAATGCATTCAGTAACGTAAGCCAACTCATTACTTTTGAGAGATGGCTCATGTAAAGAAACACGATTTTTACCAGCTACGCTGCGTATGCACTCAATAATTGAATCAGAGAATGACATTGAGTATCAAATGTTGTAGTTATCAGCCTTGTAACGGCTTAAATTCGTCGGTCGAGTGAACCAGTCAACCGTCTCTTCTAAGCCACGACGCAGTCCATTGATACCAGAGTATTCGGGCTCCCAGCCGGTCAGATCGCGCGCAAGTTGGTTATCTGCCCACAAACGCTCGACTTCGCTACCTGCTGGTCGAAGACGTTGTTCATCACTTATAAAGTTAATCTCTCGGCCCATGACATTTGCAATCAACCGAGCCGTATCCCCGACAGAGATTTCATAATTGCTGCCCACATTAATTACTTTACCCACTGCTGCATCACATTCGGCTACTGCACAAAAACCACGAACTGTATCGCGCACAAAGTTAAAGTCTCGCGTTGGATGAATTGCCCCAAGCTTGATCGTATTCATACCAGCAGCGATTTGTGTAATTATTGTTGGGATCACAGCGCGTGCAGATTGGCGTGGCCCATAAGTATTAAATGGACGTATTGTAGCAACCGGAGTCTCGAAGGATAAATAAAAACTCTGTGCAATTTGATCGGCGCCAATTTTGCTAGCCGAATATGGAGACTGGCCCTGGAGCGGATGCTCTTCTGTAATGGGGACAAAGCGGGCCGTACCGTACACCTCACTGGTTGATGTGTGAACCACACGCTCTATACCCAAATCCCGCGCAGCTTGCACCACATTTAGAGTCCCTTTGACGTTAGTATCAATATAGGTATCTGGCGAATGATAAGAATAAGGTATAGCGATCAGCGCAGCCAAGTGCATGACGATGTCACAGCCCTGCATCGCAGTTCGTACGCCATGAGGATCACGTATATCACCGCAAAATACATCTAGTGTTTGACGAATATCTTTTGAGGCCTCATCCAGCCAACCCCAACTATTAAAACTATTGTAATAAACAAATGCGCGAACATCTGCGCCTTCACGAATTAAATGCTCAACAAGATGTGAACCAATAAATCCATCAGCCCCTGTAACAAGGACTTTCTTTCCTTGAAGTTTCATTTTTTATCTTTCATTAATTATATCGAATCCGATTTCACAGCCAAATTTGATTTTTTTGTGGCTGTAGCGTGAAAAAGTAAGCATGAGCAAAGACACCACACAAGAGGGCTACTTGCGCCCCCCAAAAAGAACCAAAGCACTCCGAATTGCCATTAGCTTATCGGCCGACTCTTGATTTTTGATTGCAGACTTAATGCTTTCACGAAGAAAAATATATGTAAGCAATACAAAGCTAGCGATCAAAATTGCCAACATTACAAATTTACCCCGGCTTCTAGCATGGCTGCGCTGCGGCAAAGTGAACTCTTGCACAAACACCTCAGCGCCGCGCGGCTCCAATTTTTGGCGTAATAACTCATTTTCTTGGGCTCGCTTAACGATGTCTGAGAGGAGGACAGACAAATTTTTAATCGCAGACTCTTGCCCTAGATCTGACAACGCGCCTTTTTTTAGCGTGCGTCGAACTGAATCAATAGCATCTTCAGAGAGGTCATTAGCTTGATTATTAATAGCAATGGTTTTTTCTAACAACCTTCTTTCTTGACCTTTTGGCTGCCACTCGTTAAGCAATAAAGCAACAGCACTGATACCCAATTGCTGAGCTTGATCAGCAGCATCCCCCTTAGCTATCAAGGTTACCAATTTCGTCCTTTTATCGAACGTATATTGCAAACGTTGTATAAGGTTTTGACGCGCATCATCAAAATCGCCCCCCGCATCCGCCAGCAGATTAAATTTTGCGATGAGAGGATCCAGCACAGGCGCCGCATGCAACATGGCGACTTCTTCTTCGCTTAACCGCACAATGGCGACAGACTCGTAGGTTTTGGGCAGAAAAAAGCTCACACCACCCGCGAAAACGCCGGCGATAAGCGATCCAAACACCAGAAGCCTCCATGATCCGGCAAGGATTAACAAAATGTCTAGCAAGCTAATTTTGCCGTCTTGGCAATTTGGAATATACGACTCTGTCATTTGGTTTATGTTGTTGAGTGGCACTGCAGTTTAACAAGTCGCCAGCTTTGGACGACGCACAAGCACAATGCCTTGTTTAAAGATTGCTTTCGTAAATCACGGGTTTGATGAAAGAGAAACACATGCTGCGACTGCGCTCATCGTCAACACAATGGCAGCAGCACATCTAAAGCACTGCAATATTTTTAATTTAATCATTTCCCAATAGGTCTCTTGTGAATATTTTTCCTCTACATCATCTAGTGATGCCGATCTTCTGTTGGCAATGATTAGATCTGGCAGGCGCTTGAATTCATCCAAGTCATTTATAACCCTTGAATTATAAAATTCCTCAGTTTTGAGTGCGGGCTCATAAACAATTACATTAATTCCCTTAGCTTTAATTCGCTTTATTACACATTGAATTGACAAAGCCCTAAAATTTTCTGAGCCAGATTTCATAATAAGTCGGTAGATACCAACCGTCTTAGGTTTCCGACCAATAATCTCGGCCGCCATAAATTCTTTACGTGTGGTATTTAGATCAACAATTGCGCTGATCAGAGCTTGCGGCACGTCGCGGCAGCTCGTTAGCAATTGCTTTGTATCTTTAGGTAAACAGTAGCCCCCATACCCGAATAAAGGGTTGTTATAGTAATTACCAATTCGCGGATCAAAACAAAACCAACGGATAATCTGGTGCGCATCCAATCCTCGAGTCAATGCGTAGGTATCCAACTCATTAAAGTAAGCTACACGCATCGCTAAAATGTATTCGCAAATAACATAATGGCTCGGCACTTTTTAGACTCTATTAACTCAACGCGATCTTGCAATATATATAGCGCAACAACTTAATCGTATTGAGCAAGCAGCAAGGCATTTGACAACCCCACATACCCCGTCCCGACGACCGCTATTTTTATTTTATTTGACATTACTTGCCATGCTCCACTAGCGGACGACACACCTAAGCTCGTGAGTTGCCGGCTTTTCAAGGGCTTACCATAGTGGACTATGTCGTTTTACCAAAGCGCCTATTTCGCCTAGCGAACCATTCAAGGGCACCATTAAGAACTTCCTCATTAAACTCAGGCCACAACACGTCCGTAAAATACAACTCGGTATAAGCACTCTGCCAAAGCAAAAAGTTGCTAATGCGCTGTTCACCCCCAGTACGAATAAGCAAGTCGGGGTTTGGCATTCCCGCTGTGCTTAGATACTGCACCAGTTGATCTGACGTAAGTTGGGCCGCATTTACCTCTGGGTTAGCTGCCTGCCAATTTTGAAATGCCTGCAACATATCCCACTGACCACCATAATTAGCGGCAACAACCAATGTAATTGCATGGTTGTACTGGGTGGCCTCCTCGGCCGCACAAATGCGGGTTTGCAGCTCCGGCCCAAAGCCAGCTACATCGCCAATCACTTTGAGTCGCACACCTGCAGCAGCTAAGGCGCTCATTTCTCTTTCGAGGTACTGCACAAACAGCCCCATGAGAGTGGACACCTCGTCAGCAGGGCGGCTCCAGTTTTCAGTACTAAAGGCAAAAAGGGTGAGGTATTTCACGCCCAGCTTGGCGCAGTGCTCGACCAATGCTTTGACACCCGCCGCACCTTTAGCGTGACCCACTGTGCGGGGCATGTGACGCTTTTGGGCCCAACGGCCATTGCCATCCATGATGATGGCAATGTGCTGAGGAATAGTTAACGAGTTATCTACAAACACCGATCAAGCTCAACAATGAGCGGGCACGCTACCGCCAAATCACTCAAAAGCAAAGCCTTCGATTATCAGTGGTATAGGCATGCACGCACTAGCATTACAAATGCTCAGTTCATTCTTTTTAACTACAAATAAATAAATTTTTTATCAACGCCCGTTTACTCAACACTCACATTGAGGTTGTAGCCGTGCTTTTTGAGGAGCGCATGCTTTTTGGCTTCTTCTAAGTCTGTAGCCACCATCTCAGCACACATTTGCTGCACGGTAATTTCTGGCGTCCAGCCCAGCTTGGCTTTGGCTTTGGAGGGGTCGCCCAGTAGGGTTTCTACTTCGGTGGGACGGAAGTAGCGCGGGTCGATCTTGACCACCACATCGCCCACCTTAAGGCCAAGGGCTTTATCGCCCTTGATGGCGGCAACAGTGGCTGTCTCATCCACGCCTTTGCCCTCGAACTTCAATGTCACGCCCAGCTCTTCGGCGCTCCATTGGATGAACTGACGCACGCTGTATTGCACACCTGTGGCGATGACAAAGTCGTCGGCTTGTGGCTGCTGCAACATCATCCACTGCATGCGTACGTAGTCTTTGGCGTGACCCCAGTCACGCAGGGCATCTAGGTTACCCATATACAGGCATTGCTCTAGGCCCTGGGCAATGTTGGCTAAGCCACGGGTGATTTTGCGGGTGACAAAGGTTTCGCCACGGCGTGGGCTTTCGTGGTTAAACAAGATGCCGTTACAGGCATACATGCCATAGGCTTCGCGGTAGTTGACCACGATCCAATACGCATACATCTTGGCCACAGCGTATGGGCTGCGTGGGTAGAACGGCGTTGTTTCTTTTTGCGGAATTTCTTGCACCAAGCCATACAGCTCTGAGGTGCTGGCTTGGTAGAAACGGGTTTTCTTTTCAAGGCCCAAGATGCGAATGGCTTCTAGCAGACGCAGGGTACCAATGCCGTCCACGTCGGCGGTGTATTCAGGCGACTCGAATGACACAGCCACATGGCTTTGTGCGCCGAGGTTGTAGATCTCATCGGGCTGCGCTTCTTGCACGATGCGAATGAGGTTGCTGGTATCACTCAGGTCGCCGTAGTGAAGCTTGAAGTTGGAGTGCTCGATGTGCGGGTCTTGGTAGATGTGGTCGATGCGCTGGGTGTTGAACAACGACGCGCGGCGCTTAATGCCGTGCACGATGTAGCCCTTCTCTAGCAAGAACTCTGCAAGGTACGAACCGTCTTGGCCGGTGATGCCCGTGATGAGGGCTACTTTGGGTTGGTGTTGTTGGGTCATAGTTTGCTCACAAAATCTTGATAAGCGGCTGCAAGGCCGTTGTGTAAATCTACCTTGGTTTGCCAGCCAAGGGCATTGAGGCGAGAGCTGTCCATCCACTTGCGCGGGGCGCCGTCAGGCTTGGAGGCGTCGAACTCGATCTGGCCTGTGTAGCCCACGGTTTGGGCGATGGTTTGTGCCACTTCGGCAATGGTCACGTCTGAACCGCTGCCCACGTTGATGTGGCTTTGCATGGGGGTGGTGTGCTGGTCGTAGGTGGCTTTGGGCAGCTGCATGACATGCACGCTGGCGGCAGCCATATCGTCTACATACAAAAGCTCGCGGCGCGGTGTGCCTGTGCCCCAAATGGCCACGCTGGTGGCATTGGCCAGTTTGGCCTCGTGAAAGC
>JACCDT010221137.1_pt1 | contig 35531 bp, 33 predicted proteins | sample 7446291 | NCBI WGS metagenome assembly JACCDT01 (sample SAMN15323446, study PRJNA562643) | freshwater metagenome | isolation source: river surface water | place: USA:Blue River Watershed | collected 2017-08-17
GTCGAATCGACTTACTACAACAATGGCTACACCCTGATGTCCGGCACCTCGATGGCCACGCCGGCCGTCACCGGCGCGGCCGCCGTGGTCTGGGGCGCCTGGCCTTACCTGACGGGCGACAAGGTCGTCAAATCCCTGCTGTGGTCCGCGACCGACCTCGGCGACAAGGGTGTCGATACCACCTATGGCTGGGGCTTGCTGAACGTCGCTGCCGCCCTGCGACCCATCGGCGATACCTGCGTGCCTACCGCCAGCAACAGCTGCGGGACCACGAGTTCGACCACCACCACGACCACGACCACCAAGGGTGGCAAGACCAGGAGCCTGTCGACGCCGGCCGCAGCCGGTGCGGCCGCGATGACCACCACGGCGCGCGTGTACGGCTTTGACTCGCTGGGCCGCAGCTTCCAGTTTTCCGCCGCGTCGCTGCTGCGTCCGGGCGCCGTCAACATGACCGCCAACCTCGGCAACTGGATGGCCGCCAGCCAGCCGGTGAAAATCACCCAAGGCAGCGGCGGTACCCGCTTTGCTTATCAGGGCGATGCTGCGATGGGCACCGGTGCGTATTCGTTCTCGATGCCCGCCGGGGTCGGCCAGATGATGATGTTCAGCGGCGCTTCCGTACTGCCGTTCGGCGCCTCGCACAGCAGCTATCAGTCGTCGGCCTTCGCCAGCGACGATGCGCTGAAAATTCCTTACCTGAGCATGATCGATGCCCCGACCGGTATGGCCTACGATGCGCCGCTGTCCGACAACGTCGACGTCCGGTTCGGCTATGTCGCTGCCAGCAATGCATCGCAATTCGTGGCACCCGGCCCGAACGACCTGTACGCCCATCGCGTCTCCGGCGGCGCTGCAGTCGGCGACCTGTCGGCGCGCTTCGGCCGCCTGGAACTGGTGGGCACGGTCGGCATGCTGAATGAAGACGGCGCCTTCCTGGGTGCCCGTGGCTACGAAGCTGGCAGCATGCGCGGCGCGACGCGTTTCGTTGGCGCATCGGCCGTCTATGACTTCGCCCCCGGCTGGTCGGCACTGGCCAGCTATTCGCAGGGCAACAGCCATGGCCTCGGCGGCTCGGGCGATGCGACGTATCGACTGTCGACGCAGTCGTTCTCGCTCGGCATCCTGAAGAATGGCGTGTTTGGCGAACATGACCGCATGTCGCTGGCAGCGGTGCTGCCGTCGCGCGTGAGCAGCGGTGACGTGACCCTGCGCGCAGCCGTGGACGTGAACATGCAGACTGGCGAGCCCATCTACGGCAACGTGCCGGTGTCGCTGACCCCGCGTGGCCGCGAGCAGCGTTACGAATGGAACTGGAGCATGCCCATCAAGGATGGCAGCTTCGGTCTGACGCTGATGCACCGCATCCAGCCCAACCATGATCCGCTGGCACCGGCAGACACGGTGATGGGCGTGCGCTTCGTGAAGGCGCTGCGCTGATAGCGGCTACACGCTTCTGCCGGATGTCGTACCATCACGAGTCTTGTGACTGGTAACGACAACCTCTTCTCCCTTCTTGACGATGCGGCCGGGTGCGATGCACCCGGCCGTCGTACGTCACGCCTCTGCCACGGCTGGCACCGCAACATTGTGTTCCGGCATGGCGATGATCCCGCAGCATTCTTCGATGCGCTCGATGCGGCGCTGGCCAATGGCTTGCATGCCGTCGGCTTGTTCGACTACGAATTCGGCCTCCCGCTGCAGGGCTTGCCCGTCGATCCAAATACGCGGCCACTGGCGACGATACAGCTGTATCGCCATTGCGAGCGCCTGAGCTGCAGCGAGGTCGACGAATGGCTTGCAAGACGGGTGCGCAACGCGCCGTATGCCGTGACAGGACTGCAGCCGGCGCTGGATGTGCAGCGTTTCACGCAAGCGGTCGATGCCATTCACCGTTACATCGAATCTGGCGATACCTATCAGGTCAATTTCACGTTCCCGCTGCACTTCGATGTCCACGGCGATCCTGTGGCGCTGTATGCGGCGCTGCGTGCGCGGCAGCCGGTACCGTATGGCGCACTGGTCATGCTGCCTGATGGTTCGTCCGTGCTGTCGATGTCGCCCGAACTGTTCGTCAGCCATCACGACGGTCAACTGACTTGCCGGCCGATGAAGGGCACTGCCGCTGTCAGCGGCGACCCTGCGCAGGATGCCGCACGCGCCGTCGCCCTGCAGCAGAGCGTCAAGGAGCGCTCTGAAAACCTGATGATCGTCGACTTGCTGCGCAACGACCTGGGCCGCATTGCCGCCACCGGCAGCGTCAAGGTGCCGAAGCTGTTTGATGTCGAGCGTTACGGTGCCGTGCTGCAGATGACATCGACCGTCACTGCGACGGCGCGTGAAGACATCGGGCTGCAGCAGCTGTTCGAGGCCTTGTATCCGTGCGGCTCCATTACCGGTGCGCCCAAGCGTCGGACCATGCAATTGCTGCAGCAACTGGAAGCGTCGCCGCGCCGGCTGTATACCGGCGCGATAGGCTGGTTCGAGCCGGCAGCCGCGCACCGTAAGCTGGGCGGCTTCATGCTGTCGGTGCCGATCCGCACCTTGCTGCTCGATGCGCCCGACGCCAACGATGTGCGCCGTGGCGAGATGGGTGTGGGCGCCGGCATCGTGTATGACAGCGATGCGCAGGCCGAGTATCAGGAGTGCCTGCTGAAGGCGCGCTTCCTGACCGGGGCAGCGCCCGGCTTCGAACTGTTCGAGACCATGCATGCCAGCAGCGCAGCTTGCCGATACCTCGACCGGCACCTTGCGCGCTTGTCGGCATCCGCCGCGCAGTTGGGTTTTGTCTGTAACGTCGATGCGATTCGCGCGCAGGTGCTGGCGGTTTGCGCAGCGCTGATGCCGGGGCAAGATTACCGGCTGCGCCTGGCGCTAGATGCCGGCGGCAATGTGCAACTGCGCAGCGCCGTCGTGACGCCCTTGAAGGAGCCGGTACGGCTGCTGCTGTCGCCGGTCGTGATGCCTGCCGATGATGTGCTGCTCGGCCACAAGACCACGCTGCGGCGCGTGTATGACGCGGGCTGGCAGGCCGCCGAGCAGGCTGGTGCCTTTGATTCACTGTTCTTCAATGAACGCGGCGAACTGACCGAGGGTGGGCGCAGCAATGTGCTGCTCAAGCTGGATGGGCAGTGGTACACGCCGCCGCTGGCGTCGGGGCTGTTGCCCGGTGTGATGCGGTCGGTCGTGCTGGACGATCCGAGCTGGGCAGTCCGCGAAAAAGTGCTCGCGCTCGCCGACTTGCGGCAGGCTGAAGCCATTTGCGTCTGCAATGCATTGCGGGGCGTGGTTCAGGCGGTCCTGGCTTGAATGTCCGGCGTTCAGGGAGGCGCAGGGGCAGCTGCAGCTGTGTCGGCTGGCGCAGCTGAGGCATCCGCCTCAGTCGTTTGCTGCGCCGGTGCATGGTGCGCATTCACGCAAGCCATCGTCTTGTCCCAGAAGGCCGCGCCGCTGCCACCGTAACGCGAGGGCAGGCGCATCATCTTCCTGTGGGAGTGAGCCAGCGCGCGATCCAGCGTCTCGTTCATCATGCCCAGCCGTTCGAGTTCCAGATAGGCCTCGCAGTTGGCTTCGATTTCATCGCGGGTCGGATCGGTCGCATGCGCGCACTCATGGTAAAAAATGAAGTCGACCATGTGCGGATCGTTCTCGCGTATCGACTTGATGGTGACGCGATCAAAAGAAATCACCGGCCAGCCATATTCGTCTGGCCGCACGACCGCCGCTGCGCCACCCAGTTCCGGATGCCTGTCACCGGCATCGCCATGACCCAGCCACACCTCTGGCACGATGCGGCGCTCGCCATTGCGTTCGACGACGCACTGGACTTGCACGCCGTCAGAGCGATCATAGGCGTGCGCAGGAATGCCGGCGCAGGCCAGCATCAGTAGCAGGACGGTTCTTGCAGACATGGCTTGAAAAAGGCGAACAGTTCGCGTCGGCCGGCAGCACCATCGCGGCACGGCCAGCCGGCTTGTGCTTACTTGCAGGCGTTCTTGCCACCCCAGTTGCCGCGGGTGACCTCGCCATCCAGCTTGATCGGGCGGAACCAGCCCGTTTCAGTGGCGTTCGCGAATTTACCGGTGCCGCCCTTGCGCGTGTACTTGCCTTCCATCTTGCCGCGCGCCTGCGTGAATCCATAGGTCAGCACATCGCCATCGACGTCCGAGACTGCGCACAAGCCTTCTGCTTCGATCGTGTTGTCGGGATAGAGAACGGCGCCGCCGGTGCATTGTCCGGAGAGGTTGTTGAATTTCGATCCGTCGGAAGCATTCATCTGGGTCGACGAACGGAAATGCATGTAGTTCGCCTTGCCGCCCAATTCGACGGTGGTTTCGCCGATATCGACGCTGGTGTATTCGCCGCACTGGTCGTCGCGGGCAATGGCGGGAACCTGAGCTGACAACAACAAGATCAGGGTCGCGGGCAATAAGAGACTTCTCATCAGGCTTCCTCGGTTTGTGGTGACTTTTTGTGGTTATCTTTTTGGCCTGCCTCAGGCCTGCAAAAGAGTTTGCCAGTTTCTGCGAATTCTTGCCCAAGGTCGCCTGTTGGCGGCGGACGGTATCGCCGGCTGGTTTTCAAAAAACAAATGGACAGAATTTTTTTTGAAGCCAGTTCAACACAATTTCGCCGGATGACCCGCAGAATGTGGTGGCAGTAAGCCGTCGTTATCGACCCCCTCAATTGAGCCCGAAAATAATGAACAAGAATCTCTGGCTGCTCGCAATCGCCCAAGGGCTGTTCCTGGCGAATAACGTGACCTTCATTGCCATCAACGGGCTGGTCGGTCTCAGCCTCGCGCCTTATCCCTGGATGGCGACGCTACCCGTGATGGGTTATGTGGTTGGCGGTGCGCTCAGCACCGGTCTGGTCGCTGCATCGCAGCGCCGCTGGGGACGCAAGGTGTCGTTCCAGCTGGGACTGCTGGTGGCCTTGCTGTCAGCCGCGATTGGCATGGTGGCGGTGCAGCAGCAGTCCTTCTGGCTACTGGTCATCATCACCGTGGTGGCGGGCTATTACAGCGCCAATGGCCACTTGTATCGGTTCGCCGCAGCCGAACTGGCCGACAGCACTTATCGCGAAAAGGCGGTATCGCTGGTCATGGCCGGCGGCTTGATCGGGGCCGTGATCGGCCCCAATCTCGCCAACCAGACCAAGGCCTGGATGACGGTGCCTTTCGCCGGCGCTTACCTTGCATTGACCTTGCTGGCGTTTGTTTCGCTGGTCGTGATATCGCGCATCAATTTCCCGCCCTTGCCTGACAAGGCTCCGCAAGCCGGCGATGGCCGGCCGCTGGGCGAGATCCTTCGTCAGCCAGCGTTCATGGTCGCGGTGCTGGCCGCATCGGTCAGCTATGGCGTGATGAACTTGCTGATGGCAGCGACGCCGCTGGCCATGCAAGTCTGCGGCATGCCTTTCAGCGACACTGCGCTGGTGCTCGAATGGCATGTGATCGGCATGTTCGCACCGGGCTTTTTCACTGGATCGCTGATCAAGCGCTTTGGGGTATTGGAGGTGATGGGTGTCGGAGTGCTGCTGAATCTGGTGTGCATCGTGATTGCGCTCAGCGGGACGGACTTGCATTACTTCGTGTCCGCATCATTCTTGCTGGGCGTGGGATGGAATTTTCTTTTCACCGGCAGCACGACCTTGTCGCTCGATGCCTATCGGCCTGAAGAGAAGGACAGGGCGCAGGCTGCGATCAACTTTTGCGTGTTTGCGGTGATGTCGCTGAGCTCGTTTGCTTCGGGGGCACTGCTGACGACGCAAGGCTGGGATTGGTTGAATGCGGGATCGGTGCTGCCGGTGGTGCTCACGGGCTGGGCATTGATCTGGCTCGCCCGCGCTACCAGGGAATCGATTGTCCCCGGTAGTCGATGAAATGGGCGCCTGCCATCGCAGGCAAGCTGAACATGGCCTTCATCATGCCGGCGACCGATTCCTCCGGCTCCAGCAGCTGGGGGACGCCGGCTTCAAAGGGTTGCGATAGTCTGGAGCGCACGGTGCCGGGTTGAAGTGCAACGACGCGCAGATTCGGATTGCGGCGTTGCAGTTCGATCGCTGCTGTTTGCAGCAGCATGTTCAGCGCAGCCTTCGACGCGCGATAGCCATACCAGCCACCTTTCTTGTTGTCCGCGATGCTGCCCACGCGGGCAGACAGCTTCGCGTAGATCGCGTCGCTTTTTGCCAGCATTGGCGCCAATTGCTTCAGCAGCAGTGCGGGGCCGATGGCGTTGATCGCGAATGAACGCTGGAGCGCCTGATGCTCAAGCCGTGTGATAGCCTTCTCCGGTCCCGTGCCATCGATGGTCAGTGCACCGGTGGCATCGACGATCAGGTGGAATGGGCCGCGTTGCGCCAGGTCGCTACCGATGCGCTCGATGCTTGCCGGGTCTTCCAGATCGAAGTGGGGGGTAGTCGAGCGGGATATTTCGACGACCTCGCTGCATGCGGAATCCTGCTTCAGGTGCGCGGCGAATGCATGGCCGATGGCGCCACTTGCACCGATGATCAGGGCTTTGTAACCAGGGGGGAAGGTCACCGTCATTTCACGTCAGGATCGTGCTCAGGAGTTGGCAAGCAATATAACGGATTGTCGCCATAGGCGAGCGCGTTGTTTGTCAGCCTGCTGGGCAGCTGAATGATCCCCAGGCTTTCCAGGTGTCGGACCCTCCTGCAATACAGGCTTTTTCTCAAGTCGTTAGAATCGGCGCAGCTGTTCGTCTTGGTGAATTTTTTTAGAGGATAGGTATGGCACGACAAATACTGGATGAACAGTACATCCACCCAGCAATCAGGCAAACCGTGTCGGAACATTTCCGGGATACCGTGCAAGAAGTGCAGACGGCGATTGCGCGGCATCGTATTGTGGTGGTCGGTATGGTGGGTAATCCCAGCGTCAAGAAGGCCAGGCAGCTGCTGACTGATCAACAGCTCGATTTCCAATACCTGGAATATGGCAGCTACTTTAACCAGTGGCGCCGGCGTAATTCGCTGAAGATGTGGACGGGGTGGTCGACCTTTCCTATGGTGTTTGTTGATGGGGTGCTTGTGGGTGGCGCCAAGGATTTGAAGGTGTTGGTGGACGCTGGGGAGTTGGGGCGGATGTTGGCTTCGGGACGTGGCTGACGCCAGATGCAAAAAAAAATGCCGCCCATGGGGCGGTATTTTTTTTGGAGTGGTGGGGCGGCAGGAATCTCCCGGTCTTCGCGCTTGCAAGCCCGAAGCCACTCGCCCGGCGGCGAGCGGTGCTCGCCGAAACCCCAGGCTCGTCCCGCGTCCCGCGGGTCCGATTCCCGCAGACGGCGAACACCAAACAAAAAAGCCACCCCAAGGGGGTGGCGTTTTTGTTTGGTGGTGGGAGCGGACCCGGGTTCGATTTTGGTCTGAAGTGAGCATGCTGGTTCTTCATTGCTGCATATTGTTGCTTCGGAAAAATGAGGGTTTTGAACCTGATGGGACTGATTACCCAATTCTCCACAACACTCCGCAGTTCTCCCCGCCCGGAAGAATTTCCGTTAAGCCCTAAATAAGTTGACTTCGCTCCGAGCCGAAGAGTACATCGAGCTATTTCAACTCTGTGCACGGGCAATTATGGACATCATACATCTCCATCAAAAACAGTTAGCCGACCGTTGGGACCTCAGCGAGGACACTTTGGAAAGATAGCGTTCGGAAGGTATCGGATCAGTTTTTCTCAAACTCAGGCGTCATGTACGGTACCTTCCTGCAGACATCGAAGCATTTGTAGAGTCATGCCTAGCCTCTTCGACAGTTTTTTTCAAGGTAACTTAATTAGCAAACTGTAGTTACCTTAGGACTCTCGCTTTCTCATCCGGTATTCGATTTGACCTCGCCCCATCTGCAGCAGCCGAGCTGCAGCAGACACGTTGCCATTATTTCTTTCCACTGCGCGACGGATCAGCAGATCCTCGATCTCCTCGAGCGACATATCACGTGACAGCAGCGCGTCTGCCGTACGGCTTAGCCCGTCGACATCCAGCTCTCTGATCACATTCGTCACCAGGCTGCCTGCCGAATTCAGGTTGAACGCATGCCCGCGAATTTTTTCGCCCCCGGCGAATAGATGCTGCACGTCAATCGCGCCTTCGTCCTCGGCAAGGATCACACCGCGCTCTATCATGTTTTCCAACTCGCGCACGTTGCCTGGCCAGTCGTAATCCCATAGCGCCGCATAGGCACGCGGCGTGAGTCCGGATACCTGCTTGCCGATGCGTGCTGCGCTGCGATTGAGGAACAATGACACCAGCAGCGGAATGTCTTCGAGACGGTCGCGCAGAGGCGGTATCTCGATCGGGAACACATTCAGGCGATAGAACAGGTCCATGCGGAAGCGCCCCTCGTCGACCTCCTGGCGCAGGTCGCGGTTGGCCGCAGCTACAATGCGCACGTCAATGCTCCGCACCGAGGTGCCACCGACGCGCTCGATCTCGCGTTCCTGCAATGCCCGCAGTACCTTGCCCTGTGCGGTCAGTGACAGGCTGGTGATCTCGTCGAGGAACAGCGTTCCGCCGTCGGCGCGCTCGAAACGCCCGGGCCGACTTTGGTCGGCACCCGTATACGCGCCTTTCTCGACGCCAAAGAGTTCGGCCTCGACGAGGTCAGGCGGTATCGCTGCGCAATTGATCGAGATCAGCGGACCGTTTGCGCGCGGGCTGATCGAATGCAGCGCGCGGGTGAAGCACTCCTTGCCGACGCCGCTCTCGCCGCGAAACAGCACGGTAGAGTCTGTCGGAGCGACCTTGCGCACCAGATTCGCGGCGCGATTGAATCCCGACGAGGTACCGACGAAGCCGGCGAACCCTTGCGCTGGCTGGACTTTGCCCGCAGCAGCCGACGTCTTGTCCGTCAGGCTGACGAAAGTCTCGGCTTTCAGATAGCGCAGGTCCTCCGCATGCTCGTCTTCTGCCTGCCACTCCGTCAGCGGCTTACCGATTACGCGGCAACGGCTGTGGCCCATGCCGACGCATTCGACTTCGCGCCAGTGAATCTGCATGCCGGTCAGCGCCGTGCAGTAGCCGTCGGCATAACCAGCCATCATCCAGCAGGCCGGCTCGCCGCTGACGCCCAGCTGTTCGAGATGTGCCTTGCCTTCCCAGGACGACGACCAGAAATAGTCACCCCAGAATTCGCCGCGCTCGATATCCATGCGCATAGAGTCAATCGGCTGGTTGCGTACGAAGCCCTCGATCTCCCGCAGCCTCGGTCCCATCGCCAATGACTCGTTTATGTCGCGCAGCTCCATCGAAGCGACCTTGCGGCCATCGTCAAAGCCTTGCTGGTATCCAAGACGGGTCAGGAGCTCACGCGCCTTCGCGGTACCGAGCGACTCGATCAGTTCGCGGCGCAGCTCCGCAAATGACGACGCATGCATCAGCAGCATGCGCTGCTCGAACAGCTGGATGTGTCCCGCGTCCGGTGCGAAATGAAGATGATTGGCCAGTAGCCGCGCGCGCTCCTTTTCGGAACTGCTCGCCGGTGTCTCTGCCGAGGCTAGGCCCTTGGTCTTCGCCATGCTGTCTCCAGAATTTATTTTTTGATAATTCGTTTATGGTGTTTGCTGACACCAGAAAAATCGGATCTTTGGCTTTTTTGAAATCGTGAAAGACATTGTTGCACCAAACCAGTCTGTGTGTCCCCTCGCTACGCAGCCTTCTTTAAAAACAGACACTTACCGAAATTAGTCCGAGCTGGTCTGCAAGTTGCTACAGGTGTTCGGCGGCAAGCACACCAGAACGGAGAGTGAAGAGTGACAGGGCTCGAACGCATTGACGAAAAAAATCTGCTGACGGTCACGTTGGCCCGGCGCAAGGTGGAAGCTGAAGGGATCATCTCGCTGCAATTGCGTCTTTCCACAGGGGGGGCTCTGCCACGCTTCTCGGCCGGCTCGCATGTTGACGTCCATCTGCCGAATGGTCAGGTACGCCAATACTCGTTGTGCAGCGATCCGCTTGAAGAGTATTTCTATGAGATCGCCATCCTTCGCGAGGCGCAGGGGCGTGGGGGATCGAAGAGCGCGCATGACGACTTGCGGGAGGGCGATACGCTGCACATCAGTGCGCCGCGTAATCATTTTATGCTGGCCGACGCGCCGCACTCCCTGCTGCTCGCCGGTGGCATCGGCATCACGCCGCTGTTGGCAATGGCCCGCCAGCTGCATGCAGACGGCGCATCGTTTGAATTGCACTATTGCGCACGGTCACGAAGCCGTGCAGCCTTTGCGCGCTGGCTCGCGGAATCGGAATTTGCGCACAGGATTCATTTCCACTTCGACGACGGCCCTTCATCACAGCGACTGGATATCGCCCCCTTGCTGCAATCGGCAGCAGCTGCGTCTCATCTCTATATATGTGGGCCGTCGGGCTTCATGAATCATGTGATCTCCTACGCGCAACGCTCAGGCTGGCCGGACGAGCGCATCCATCACGAATACTTCGCCGTGCCTGCGGCCAACGTCGCAACAGGTGATGTGTTCGAGGTCGAATGCGCACGCGCCGGCAAGGTCATTCCCGTACCTGCCGGGCAGAGCATCGCCTCGGCGCTGCGGAGCCATGGCATCGACGTACCGCTCTCGTGCGAGCAGGGCATCTGCGGCACCTGCTCGGTAGGCGTGCTCGAGGGTATACCCGACCATCGCGACCATTTCCTGACTGCGCATGAGAAAGCGGCGAACGATCGCCTGCTCGCGTGCTGCTCGCGCGCGCTGTCTGTGCGCCTCGTCGTTGATTTGTGAGGAGGCCGGACCTGATGTCCTGATTCCTTGCACGCCACACCTGAAATTCGACTTCGAGCTTCAGGATTCACCCAGTCCGACAATATCTATAAAGGAGACCTATGGACACCAAAGTCATCGAGATACTTCCGGCCACCGGCACGGAAAAGCAAGGACGTTACCTGCGCAATGTCTGGTACGTGGCCGCGCTGTCTTCCGAAGTGAATGCGACTGACCTGTTCAGCCGAACCTTGCTTGACACTTCCGTGCTGATCTATCGCAAGGCAGACGGTACGGCGGTGGCGATGCACGATCGTTGCCCGCATCGTTTCGTGCCGCTGTCCAAAGGAACGCGCCAGGGTGATGAGGTGGTGTGCAAGTATCACGCGCTACGCTTTGACTGCGACGGAAAGTGCACGCATAACCCGCACGGTAACGGACACATTCCGGAAGCGGCGAAGGTGCAGACCTTTCCGCTGCTGGAAAAATATGGCTTTCTTTGGATCTGGATGGGTGACGAGCCGGCAGACCCCGCACTATTGCCGGACTACAGTCCGCTCGACCAAGGCCATGAGAACGGCGTCGCGTATACCTACATGCACATGAAGGCTAATTACGAGCTCATTATCGACAACGTGATGGATCTGAGCCACATCGACCATGTGCACGGCGAGATCATCACTACCCGTGGCCAATTGTCACCACTGATTCCAAAGGTAAAGGATACCGAGCGCACGGTCAATGCGCGCTGGGAATGGAAGCAGACGCCGGCCATGATGATCTTCGCGAACTTCCTGCCGGATCCGGGAGCGGAGGCGCGCCATTTCTTCGACATTACCTGGTCGCCGCCGGCAAACATCCAACTGTCAGTGGGCGCGATCCAGGGAGAGGGGAACCTCGACCTGAAAGACTGTACGGGACAGTACGACCTGCACACCACCACGCCGGAATCCAATGGCACCACACACTACTGGTTTGCGACCCGTCGCAACCATATCGAGGAGGATGGTGATTTCAACAAGATGAAGATCAAGGCCATGCATGATGCCTTCGTTGATGAGGATTTCCCGATCATCGAGGCTGTAGAAAAAGAAATGCGCGGCGAAGACTTCTTCGACCTGAAACCTGTGCTGATGTCGAACGACATCGCACCGGTTAAAGTTAGAAAGCTTCTGCAGCATTTGATCGCACAGGAAGAGAGCTGACGACACTCGTGCCGGGTACCACGATCATGTATAACCCGGCACGATTTCTTTTAAGCTGTCATCTTGTTCAATTTACACTCTGAGTTAAACCGCACCTGATCGGTGTCTACGCCACTCGATCTCGAATTTTTTACCTTCTTGCCCCAGCAATTTCAACTCAAAATCAGATTGCACCGATCTGCTCCATGTTGGATGACGCTAAAGGCATTGTAATTTCTCGATTAACTCCGAGAAGTCGTTATTGCTGCCAAGCGAGTGCTGATTGTTATCAAATAGAACCTTTATATCGGAGGTTCCATGAAGACCAAAAAAGCGCTGCTCGCCGAGAAACTCACCCTTGAGCAAGCTATCCAGGCCCTGCAAGCTAAAGCTCATAAATCGACGCGAAAAGACCATACGGACGGATCATTTACCGTCAGTGTCCCGATCACCGCAATGGATATGAAGCAGATGGCTGCGCTGCGCGTGAAGCTCAACCAGACGGATTCGTTGTTGAACCAACGGAAATCAACTACTCGGAAGACAGCAAGCCCTCTTAGCATCAAAGATCCAGATTTGCTGACCGAACAGATGCTCGCTGAGCGATGGCATTGCTCTACTTCTCGGCTGCAGCGCTGGCGCGCTGCAAACACGGGGCCCACCTATCTGAAAATCGGCGGCAAGGTGCTGTATCGGAAAGAAGATGTCAGTGCTTATGAGGCAGCACACTTGGTGAAGACCGAACCAAAGACTTGAAAATGGCGATAGCCATTCATGTCAGATACAAGCGGTTCATGAAATTTCCAAGAAATCTTACTTCTGGACTTTTAGAGACCGAAGTCCAGAAGTAAGTCTTTGATTTTATTGGGGCTAAGTGCTTGCGGTTTTAATTTCCCGCCGGGTGGCGAAGGAAACTTCAAAAAACTGAAGCGGGTGAGAGGGAATGAGGGTGTTAGGAACCCTCATGAACCCGCATGAACTGGCAATAACCAGCATGCATCAAATTGGTGGTGGACGGTTGCCCGTCTCTGGAATCCGAGTTGAGGCTAGATAGTACTTCTGAGGGTTGCTGCGGGCTTGCGCGCAGTTATCAGAAATTTTCGGATAACTGACTTCTATCACCCATCTATCGCCAATTCACTTCGACCATTCGTTTGACAGCGACTCCGCCTGTTTGAGAACCAACTCGACCGCATCGGACTGCTGGTCGGGCGGGTACTTCCACTTCTGCAAGCAACGCCGCACCAGAATACGCAGCCGCGCCCGGACACTCTCGCGAACCTGCCAATCCACAGTGGTGCTGGCGCGCAGCTTTTCTGTGATCTCGATGGCGATCTTCTTCAGGATATCGTCACCCAACTCACGGACCGCGCTTTCGTTGTTGGCCAGTGCATCGTAGAAGGCTATTTCGTCCTGGCCCAAACCGAGTGCGGCTTCGCGTTCCAGCACGGCCTGGAATTCCTTGGCCATCTGGATCAGCTCTTCGATGACCTGTGCCGTCTCGATAGCACGGTTGTGATACTTGCGCAGGGTTTCCAGCAGACGGTCGCCGTATTTCTTCTCCTGCACCACGTTGTTGCGCGCCCGCGCCTTGATTTCATCGCGCAGCAATTTTTCCAGCAACTCGACGGCCAGATTGCGGCTGTCCATCTGGCGCACGTCTTCAAGGAACTCATCCGACAGCAGACCGATGTTCGGCTTGTCGAGCCCCGCCAGCGCAAAAATGTCGGCCACCCCATCGGCAACGATGGCGTTGTCCAGGATCTGCTTCAGCGCACTGTTTTTCTCTTCGGTGGATCGCTTCTTGTCTACCGTGGTGAACTTGGTGATGGCCGCCTTGATGGCAGAGAAAAAGGCGATTTCCTTGCGCAACGCAGCGGCCTCGTCCAGCGTGCCGCACAGTGAATAGGCCTTGGATACTGCCACCATCGTGTCGAGGAAACGCTGTTTGCCATCCTTCAAACCAAGTAGATGGTTGGCACAGGGCACCAGCAAAGCCGCCGCATTGGTTTCGAACCCGCTGTAGTCGCACCCGTGCATCATGCCGCGCACGATGTCCATTTTCTCCAGCAACACGGCCAGCGCTTCGGCGGCGTTGTGTGTGGGGTCGCCTTTGCCTTTGGCTTCGGTGTAGGTCTTGAGGGCTGCCTTCAATTCATTGGCGATGCCGATGTAGTCCACCACCAAGCCACCCGGCTTGTTCTTGAACACGCGGTTCACCCGGGCAATCGCCTGCATCAGGTTGTGGCCTTTCATGGGCTTATCCACGTACATGGTGTGGCAGCACGGCGCATCAAAGCCGGTCAGCCACATGTCGCGCACAATCACCAGCTTCAGCGGGTCTTTGGCATCCTTGAAACGCTTCTCCAGGCGCTTTTTCAACTGCTTGCTATACAGATGCGGTTGCAGCAACTCCTTGTCGGCCGCCGAACCAGTCATCACCACCTTGATGGCACCTTTTTCCGGATCATCGTCGTGCCAATCTGGCCGTAGGGTGACGATGGCCTTATAAAGCTGGGCACAAATGTCGCGGCTCATGCACACGATCATGGCCTTGCCATCCAGCGTCGCGCTGCGGGCTTCGAAGTGCTCGACCAAATCCTTCGCCACTTGCGCCAGACGCGGCTCGGCACCCACCAGCTTTTCCAAAGCGGCCCATTCGCTCTTGGTCTTCTCGCGGCTGGCAATATCCTCTTCGTCCTCCACTACCTCGTCAACCTGCTCGTTGAGCACGTCGATCTCAACCTGCTTCACATCCAGCTTGGCGAGGCGGCTCTCGTAATAGATGGGCACTGTCGAGCCATCGTCCACGGCATCCTGAATGTCGTAGATGCTGACGTAGTCGCCAAACACCGCGCGCGTGTCCTTGTCCTCTAGCGCAATCGGCGTGCCTGTGAAGCCGATGAAAGTGGCATTCTTCAGTGCGTCACGCAGGTGCTTGGCATAGCCAAACACATACTTGCCCGCCTTCTCATCGAAGCGCCCCTTGGTGCCGTACTGGCTGCGGTGCGCTTCATCCGAGATGACCACGATATTTGATCGGTCGGACAACAAAGGATGCTCTTCTTCCTCGTCCAACAGGGCAAATTTTTGCACCGTGGTGAAGATGATGCCGCCCGCCTGACGCGAGGCTAACATCTCGCGCAGCTCATCGCGGCTGCCCGCCTGTAATGGCGTTGTCTTGAGCAAGTCATTGGCTGCGCAGAAGGTGGCAAACAGCTGACCATCCAGATCGTTACGGTCCGTCACCACCACCAACGTGGGGTTCTTCATCTCCGGCTGTTGCAGCAGCTTGCCTGCGTAGCAGGCCATTGTGATGCTCTTGCCCGAGCCCTGTGTGTGCCACACCACACCGGCCTTGCGTGAGCCCTGTTTCACCTCTTTGCCATAGGTTGCGCGCTCCTCTCGCACCTCCAGCAAGCCCTTGTCAGGCGAACTCGCCGCGATCACCGTGGCGCGCACTGCTTCACGCACGGCATGGAACTGGTGATAGCCAGCGATTTTTTTGATTGCCGCATCGCCATCCTGCTCGAACAGCACAAAGTGGCGGATGTAGTCGAGGAACAACTCCGGCGCAAAAAAGCCGCGCACCACGGTTTCCAGCTCCAGTTGCAGACTGGGTCGGTCATCTTCGTTAGCGATGGTGCGCCAGGGCAACATCCTCTCGGCGTTTGCCGTGAGCGAACCCACCCGTGCCGTCCAGCCATCGCTGACCACCAGCGCTACATTGCTGTTGAACAGGTCGCTGATTTCGTCCTTATAGGTTTGCAGCTGGTTGAAGGCATCCCAGACGTCGGTCTGCTCGTTGGCCGGATTCTTCAACTCGATCACCGCCAGCGGCAGGCCATTGATGAAGGCCACGAGGTCAGGTCGCCGAGGCTGCTTGGTGCCGGTGACCGTGAACTGGTTGATCACCAGAAATTCGTTGTGCTGCGGGTTGGCGAAATCGATCAGGTGCACCAGATCGGTTTTCTTTTCATCCCCTACCGCGAACTCCACCGCCACGCCCGAAAGCAGCAGCCGGTGAAAACTACGGTTGCGCACCACGGCCTGCGGCTCGCTGATGGTTTGCACAATATGTAGTGCTTGCTCCAGCGCAACGGCAGGAATGTGCGGGTTGATACGCCCCAGCGCAGCCAGCAGCCGGTCACGCAGGATCACCTGACGGTAATCGGTCCGTTCAGGATTTGTACCGTCTGGCGCAATGTCCGGCCCATGTACAAACTGCCAACCAGCTTCCTGAAACCAGCCAATGCACAGGTCTTCGAGTTGTTGTTCGTTCATCATGGCTGCGCCAACTCCCTGATTTGTGCCAGCCACGCGGCAAAGAACGCGCACTCAGCTTCGATCTTACCCAGACCAATCTTCTGGGCTGCAATGGGACCATGCCTGCGCTTGCGATAACTGGGGTTATTCAATTCGCGCTCCAGATGCGCAGCAGGTTTGGTTTCTGGTCGATCGTTGATATGCTCGGGTGACTCAGCCGCAGCACGCGCCGCCGCCAGAGCATCGCTTGCCGCCTGCCAGCCCGGCTCGACACGCGTCAATGTCGGCACATCGCTAAACAGCAGCGCCTCAAACTCATACGGCTGGATGTAGGGGATGAACCGGCCCGGCTGGCAACCAGCCTCGGCCACTATATCGGCGTGCAGAGCTTGCTTCAGCACATCCAATCGCCGTGGCAAGTCTAGCTGCGCTTTCGAAACATCAAAACCGGGGAAGCCGCTATCCAGGCGATACAGGTCAAACAAGGTCGTGACCACCGGAGCACTGTTCTGCCGCAAGGTATTACGCAGGTGGCGTTTGACCCGGTCGTACTTCAATGCGCCGCCTTTGTGGCCAGGAGAGGTTTCCACCATCTCGGGGATCAGGTTCAGGCCCAAGTCATAGAAGGCTGGTGCTAGAACATCCCGCACGAAGGTTTCTTCGGTCTGCCCTTCGCAGACGATACACACGCGCCTCATCGGGTCGGCCTCCCGCCCAGCACATTGCGCTTCCACAGGTCACCGAGGTTGTAGTCCTCCAGCCAGTCCTTCAACTCCTCCGGGTCAAGCCGCTTGAGCACCGTTGCACCACTCTCTCGCTCCACGACCACGACGTCTTGCGGCTCAAAGGCGTTGAGCAATTCCACCGACTGGGTGGAAACGATCACCTGCTTGGTTTCGGCCACCTGCTTGAGCATGTCCGCCAGCAGGTTGATGGCATAGGGGTGCAAACCTAGCTCTGGCTCGTCGATCAGCACCGTATCAGGCAGCAGATGGGTGGGCTGCATCAGCAGCGTGGTCAGGCAAATGAACCGCAAGGTGCCATCGGAGAGCACATGGGCCTTGTACGGCGTATCCGGATCAGTCTGCTCGAACCATTCCAGCTCGATGCTTTCGGGCAATGGGTCGCGAATGACAAAACCACCGAAGAAGGGTGCCGCCAGCTTGATGGTGTCCACGATGCGCTGGTATGCATCGGGAAAGGTTTTGTTGAGTTTGGCCAGATACGCGGCCAAGTTATCCGCCGCCGGTTTCAAGCGCAGGTTGTCATTGCTGCCGTGCGGGCGCTTCACAGCAGCGGAGTCGCCCGTGTCGTGGAAGTGGTACTGTCGCCAGCTTTGCATTGCGGGCCGCACATAGGTGCTCACCGCCTGCTGGTCATCACGCAACTTGGCTTCATCGTGTGCCGTACCCAGTGGAATGGCCTTAGCCGTGTAATGGCCATCGATCCAGGTTTCCTCGCGGCTGAAAATCAGCCGATTGTCTGCTGTGGGCGTCAGGCTGATGCGGTAGCCGTTGCTGATCTGGTAGCTGTTTTTCTCGAAATAGATTTCGGCGTCGATCTGCTGAGTGCGCTTGCGGCTGCCGTGCAGCAGGGCATCCGGCCCGCCTTGTTTCTGCACAAAGGTCTGCAGATTGCCATCGGCCAGCGCTGCCAATAGTTTGAAGATACCGATGAAGTTGCTTTTGCCTGCGCCGTTGGCACCGATCAGCACGTTGAGGTTGCGCAGTTCGAAGGCTTCCAACTTGGCGATGGATTTGTAGCCACGCAGGGTGACGGTTTTGAGTTTCATCAGGTCGCCTCCATCAATGCCAGCAGAAGTGCCTCGATAGACTCATCGTGTGCTCCTGCCGGATACCAAATCGGATAGACATTGCACTCGATTAATGCATCCCGGCGAGCATTCTTCTCCGCGTCATTCCCCGGAACAGGCAAAAACGCATAGTGTCGTGCGATGTTGTCATGCCCATTGGCCTGTACAAATGCTTTCATCGCCGTGAGGGTACGATCGACGGTCAGGCCGCAGCCAACGAACAGCAAGGTCTTGGAGCAGATCGCCTCTATCGCTTTCTGCAGTTCTTCGCCATCGCCATAATGCTTCTTGTATTCGGCTGCCGTCAGAATTCTGCCGCGTGGACTTGTCGAGGTGCCATGCAGCTTGAGCAATATTCTCTTGCCCTCGGCCAGTTTCCTTGGGAGCTCTCTAGAGTGCTCTCCCGACAATTCCTCCGAGAATGGCTTTCCAGCTGCCTCGTAACAGCGTTTTGTCACGTCATCGAAATTCGTGGTGATTACGCAGGAATCAAAAACGTGCGGCAATAGTTGTACACAGCCTGAAATGTCACGCGAACGCCCAAACGCGTTTTCCACTGCTTCATTGAAGGCGGGCCCGAGTGCGTCTGCCAGTTTTTGAGCTGCTTCCTCATATTGGCCGGCACGCAGTATTTGGTCGAATTCCTCGGGATTGATCGCCGTCTCACGGATGTGTTGCTTAAGGAATGCAGTCCAACCGGGATAGCCACTTGAAACTGACAAGCCGGCACCAACAAAGGGAACCACAGCACCTCTGGCGTAAACCTCTTTAAGCTTGCCAAACCGATCTTGCAGCCTGTATTCGTCCAATATGGTCTTTGCTGACTCGATGAGCTCCTCTTTGCGCTCCTGGACCCAATCCAGAAAAAGATCGTTGTAGGCATCAGGATCGAGCAACCCTTCCAGAATCTCATCGGGTGCCCAGTGCTTGTTTCGAATATGCACTCGACCTTTATCGACGTAAAGATTCTGCTCCTGCGCCAAAGCGTCTGCGAATATCGGTTTGAGATGCTTCATACAGGCACCTCGATCTCGCCCGAGAGCAGCTTGGGCAACAGGGCATCGCGTGTCGCGCCGAGGGAAGCAATCTCATTCTGCCGATTTCGCATTTCCTCAAAGAGCGGGGCAACTGATTTTGTAAATCTGTCAATGAGGTCACGACTCGCCACGGTGATCGGCATCTCGCGGATCGTTTTTGAATTGACCGCATCCGCAATGGATGAGGTGCTACCGAGTGTCGAATAGTCGAAGCTCTTCAGGTACAGATACAAGTACTCCGACGAAATTGCTGGATTGCAGGGCAACTTAAAGTGAGCGATGGCCTCATTGGTCACCATCGGGCCATCCGTGATGGCCACGCGGCCAATGGTCAACTTGAAGCTGAGTAGCACGGTTCGGTCTGGCACAACCCTCACATTGAACCGCGAAACTGCGTCAGCCGTAAGAAACTCCGAAGATCGCTGCTGAAAAACGCCACTTGCGCCCATGTCCTTGATAGACACCCAACGCCAGTCTCCTTCGCCCTCGGTGAACCATTGAGGTTCTTTTCTCGGCGGAGTTTTGCCAATACCAACTTCGGCCAAGGTTTCTGCAGACTGAAACGCCCAACCCTTCGGAATCTCACCCAACTCCGACTCTTCCAGCTCCTCCGGAAACAGCGCAGCGGTGGCGGCGAGTTGGGCGTATTGCTCGGGCAGCAGGGCATCGAGTTCGGCGTCGGGCTTACCGCTGATGGTGGTCATGGCGGCGCGCAGCGGGTCGCGGCCTTCTCGTTTGGCGGCGATCTTGGTTTTGACCGGATCGAAATCGACAAACCATGATTTGAAGATGGCTTGCGCCATGGCTTCGAGGGTTTGGTTGATGCCGATGTTTAAACGGATCTTGGCGTCAAGCGCCTTGATGTTCCGAACGACAACTAGCTGCTCCTCAATTGATGGCGCAGGGACCTCAATTGTTTTGAGGTAGGAGGATGGTCGTGCAATCGATGGGACGCCAACCTGGTTGGCATTAGCAAGTAGCCTGTGCTGCCCTTCTGGAGTCTTGAAGTAGTAGGTGATGAATTCAGGGAGCATGAGGTCCGTATTGCAGCGAAGATAAAACTGTCGCTGAGAAATGACGTACCTTTGATATGCGGAACCATCGGGAATAAATGCCACCTGTCCAATGTTGCCTGCGTGGGTGAAAATCACGTCCCCCCGCTGGACATTGGCATTTTTTAGTGAATCAGCGTGTGCCTCTGTGATGAAGTTGAACTCGCCATCAGTTACCTGCGCTTCACGGAGATGCTGGCCACTGATAATTGGGATTCCTGAGTCAGTGAAGGTTTCCACTTTGATCGACGAGCCAAATGGCCCCATCGCAATCTTCAGTGCGATTTCTTCAACGCGCTTGTAAGGCCACTTACCAGCCATAGCCGAGCCCTGCCAAGTTTTTCTTGATTTCGCCTTCCAGCTTGGCGCTTTCGGCAAACTTCTCTGCTAGTTGTGCTGTCAGCCGAGCCATCTTGTCGGCGAAGACTTCGCCGTCGTCCTCCTGCTCCTCGGCACCCACATAACGCCCCGGCGTCAGCACGTGCTCGTGCTTGCGGATGTCATCCAGCGAGGCCGAGTAGCAGAAGCCCGCCACATCCTCATAGCCTTCACCCATCTGCCAGGCATGAAAGGTGTCGGCCACCTTTTTGATGTCATCCACCGTGAAGTCACGCAGCACCCGGTCTTTCATGTAGCCCAACTGGCGTGCGTCGATGAACAGGAATTCACCGCGCCGGTCGCGCTTGGTTTTGTTGAGCGCCAAGCCGTTGCGCTTGTCGCGGGTAAGGAACCAAATGCAGGCCGGGATTTGGGTGTTGGTGAAGAGCTGGCCGGGCAAGGCAACCATGCACTCCACGTAGTCGTCCTCGATCAGCTTCTTGCGGATTTCGCCTTCGTTATTGGTGTTGCTGCTCATGGAGCCATTGGCCAGCAGCAGCGCCATGCTGCCCGCCGGAGCCAGGTGGTAGAGCATGTGCTGCAACCAGGCGAAGTTGGCATTGCCCTGCGGCGGAGTGCCGGCCATCCAGCGCGGGTCGCTGGCCAGCTTTTCGTTCCACCATTCCTTCATATTGAAGGGCGGGTTGGCCATGACGAAGTCGGCACGCAGGTCGGGGTGCAGGTCGTTCAGCAGCGTGTCGCCGGGCGTGCCGCCGAAGTTGAAGTCGATGCCGCGAATGGCCATGTTCATGGCGGCCAGGCGCCAGGTGGTGGGGTTGCTTTCCTGGCCGTAGACGCTGATCTGCCCGGTTTTTCCGTTCGCGACCTTGCCACCGTGCTCTTCGATGAACTCTTCGCTCTGCACAAAAAAGCCGCCCGAACCCATGGCCGGGTCGTACACGCGCCCCTTGAAGGGCTGCAACATTTCAACTATCAGCGTGACGATGCTCTTCGGCGTGTAGTACTGGCCGCCTTTCTTGCCTTCGGCCAGCGCGAACTGCCCAAGAAAATATTCATAGACGTGGCCGAGGATGTCCTTGCTCTTGAGGCTCAGCGGCTGGCCGTTGTATTCCTTGCGGTTGAAGTCGGTGTCGGAGAAGTGGGCGATCAGGTCGGCCAGCTTGTGGCTGTCGATCTGGGTGCGGGCGAAGTCCTTGTTGAGCACGTTCTTGAGCTTTTTCTCGTTCTCGCGCTCGATGGCCTCCATCGCGTTATCGATCAGCCACCCGACGCTGCGCATTTCTTCCGGCTCGTCCTTGCCGGGCTTGTTCCAAGGTAGCGGGGCCTTGGGCGGCAGCTGAGCGCAGTCGCGCAGGGTTTGCCAGCGCGCTTCCAGCGGCACCCAGAACACGTTTTTCTCGGTGTAGTAGTCGCGCACCTCCAGCTCGGCGGCAAGATGGCCCTCGTAGTCGTCGGCGTAGTCCTCCGGGGCCATGTAGTAATCATGATCGGGGTTCTGGAACTGCTCGCGCAGTTCTTTCTGCCGCTCTTCGAAGGCGTCGGACACGTACTTCAGGAAGATCAGACCCAACACCACGTGCTTGTAAACAGCGGCGTCCAGGTTGGAGCGCAGCTTGTCAGCGGCAGTCCAGAGCTTTTTTTCAAGGTCGTTGAAGAATTGTTGTTCGATGGGGTTCATTGCTTTTTCCCTGTTGAATTCGATGGGGCCGTGACGGATGGCCCGATGGATGGCTGTATCTGTTCCCACTTGGCCGCGCGACCTTTGCCCGTTGGCGTGATCAGCCCTTCAGCTTTCATGGCACGCAAGACGACTCGCACCATGTCGCGGCTGACGCCGGGGCAGGCTTCTTCGATTTCGGAAATCGAGAACGGCAGATTTCTCTTGAGGATTTCGGCGCGCACACGGTCGCCCTTGGCGCCGCGTCCACGTTCAATGGTGCCGACACGTTCTTCGAATTCCTTGTAGGCCCGAAGCAGTGCCCCCCAGAAGTAGTCCAGCCAGGGAGCAATATCGTGGGTGCCGTCATGCCAGCCTTGCGAACTGGCCTCCAGCGTTTCGTAATAGCTCTCTTTCGACTCTTCGAAGATGCGCTCCAGACTGATGAAGCGGCCTACCGCGTAGTTAAAGTGATAAAGCAACTGCAGGGTCAGCAGCCGCGCCATGCGTCCGTTGCCATCCGGGAAGGGATGGATGCAGAGAAAATCGAGAATGACCAGCGGAACCAGCACCAGCGGGTCGGCGAGGTGCTGATCCAGCGCTGTGCGGTAGCGCGCAATCAGGTCGGTCATCGCCATGGGCGTGAGATGCGCAGCGACCGGGCGGAAGCGGATGCGCGAGCTGCCATCGGGGTGACGCTCGACGATGTCGTTGTTGGTGGCCTTCCATTGTCCGCCCGGCTGAGGCATGTAGCGGTACAGAATGCCGTGGAGCTGTAGGACAGTGCCCTCCGAGAATGGCATCTGCTCGCCGCTTTCGTGGATCAGGCCCAGAGCGTCACGGTAGCCCGCCACCTCTTGCTCGGAGCGGCTTTGCGGCGTGGCGTTTTTGAGCACCAGCGACTTCAGGCGGTGCGCCGCGACCACAACGCCCTCCAGGCGGTTTGATGACTCGGTGGACTCCACCACGGCCACCTGCCGCAAGTCGCTCAACACCTCGGGCGACTGCGCCACGTATAGCTGCTGCTTGCCCCGGTACTCGCCCAAAGCGCGCAGCGTCGCCAGTTGCTGGGCATCAAAGCGCAGCTTGGCGAGGTAGTCAGGCAAGAGTGAGCGCATGAAGGATCTTGGGGGCCATAAATGGGGTAATCGTACCCTGAATTGGGGGAAATAACCATCCCATTACCCCGATAAATGAATGATTACCCTATTCGGCAGCGCTTGGCTTCTTGAGCGTGCAGCCCGTGAATGGTGCAGCCCCCTTGTTTGACCTTGCTGGGACGGGCATCAAGGGTATGAGTTGAGATCACACCCAAGGACCTCAGCGGGGATGTCAAATTTAATATACTGATGTTTTATCCAGCATTCTCGTGAAATCCTTCATCCCCACCTCCTGCGACCCGTACTGGGAAGAAGCCGACTGGCTGCCGCCCTGGTACATCTTGGATCGCTGGTGCCAGCGGGACGAGGCTTGCATCCAGGCCAAGTTGCAGGCCTTACTGTCTGCCTGTGAACGAGGCGATGTCCAATACCGGCGCAGCGATGGCAAGACTTACGACGATCCGGTGCACGAACTGTCCAGCCGAGGCAAGCTGCTGATCCATCGCCAAAGCTTCAACCAGTGGTGCACAGCACTGGAGGGTATGACGCCCTTGTCCTGTGGCATGCCAGCAGTGGTCGCCCCGGCAGTGCCAAGTTGGGCACATCAGCACCGAATTCAGGTGCCAACGACACTGGCAACTATTCCCGAGTCTGAGCCTACGGTGGAAGCCGCAACCGCCCCAGAGACGGACGCTGAAATTGAGGCCACTCCCCTACAAGCGGACGCACCCGATGTCGAAGGCGATCTCCCAGAGGAAGAACTGCGCAAGCGGGCTGTCACAGCGGACGACATTATTCATGCCTTTCGCGTGAAGCCGGATTCCCACCAGAACTACAAGTGGTGGACCGAACGGTTCACCAACCCCAATCGCTACAAGAAGATCCTCACCGCTCGTGTACAAAAGGGCAAGGCCAGTCGTGGCGGGCAACACTTCCCATCCTGGTGGAACCCCTTCCTGATCGCCAGCTGGCTGATCGCTGAGCGACACATGCCTCGCGATCGTGTGGTGCGCATCTTGCAGCAGTCCTTTGTGGAATTTGCGGTCAACGACCACCTGTTATAGGCCAAATTCGCGGGGCTAAAACCGCGGTCCCGACCGCATGCGGTTGGGACTTTGCCAATCCCTCCCAACCGCAGTTGATCGCGTAAGTCCTTGTCATACATGGACTTGCCGACCGTAGCCTTTGCTGCGGTTGGGCAGCATTTGCGAACCTTCGGCGCATTCCATTGCGTTCCCGGAGGTACTGATGCATTCCCACCCCAACCAGCACGGTCTAGCCGTGCTGCGCCGCCCTCAAGTTGAATCCCGCACCGGGCTGGCCCGCAGCTCGCTGTACGCGCTGATTGCCAGCGGCCAGTTCCCTGCGCCCATTCGTCTCACCCCCAACACCGTCGGCTGGCTCGAACACGAGATTGAGCGCTGGATTGCCCAACGCGCCAAAGCATCGCGGGCCAAGGGGGTGTGACGATGGGCCACACCTTGACATCGGCGTTGCGAACATTCGCGCAATCATTCGCACGATTCGCACGGCCTCGCATAGCGACAAACCCAGCATTCATGCGGGGATTCGCAAGATTCGCAGGATTCGCACAGCGCAACCCAGAAATCGTGAATTTCCAGTTGGGGGCCTGCTGATGCAAGGCATCCCCAGCGTACCGCGTCCCGAGTGGGCTATGGGCCAAGCCCCCATGCCACTGACGCGTGAATTGCCACCAGCTTCCACCTTTTCGCACGAAGCCCTCGGGGCCATCGGCAGTGGGGTGGTGACGCTGATGCACCGGGTCATCCAGGCGCCAATGGCGCTGGTCGGTCAAACCATTCTGGCGGCGATGAACCAAGCCAGCCAGCCTTACGCCAATGTCTGCATCGATGGGCGTGTCTCACCGCTGTCGGAATACTTCCTCACCCTGGGCGAATCGGGTGAACGCAAATCGGCTGCCGACGGCTGGGCCCTGGCCAGCGTGCGCCAACAGCAAAAACAACTCATGGCCCAGTACGACCAGGACCGTGATGTCTTCGACAAAGCCCTGGAGGTGTACGAGACCACCACCAAACGCATCCTGGCCGACAAGAAACTCAGCCCCGAAGCCAAACAAGCAAAGCTATGGGAACTGAGCAAACCCCAAGCACCGGTGATGCCACTGCTGATCGTCTCCGAGCCCAGCAGTGAGGCTATTCAGCGACAACTGATCATTGGTGAACCCTCCATTGGCTTGGTCAATGACGAAGGTGGGCAATTCCTCGGCGGCTTTGCCATGTCGGCAGAAAAGCGCCTGGGCACCTTGACCACCCTGTCCAGGCTGTGGGACCGGGGTGAATTCGACCGGGTGCGGGTGGGCGATGGTTCAGGCAGCTATTACGGGCGGCGCTTGTGCCTGCATTTGATGGTGCAACCCACGGTAGCCAGCAGTCTGCTGGCTGACCCCCTGGCACGGGAACAAGGCTTTCTGGCCCGCTGTTTGGTGTGCTACCCGGCGTCCACCGCAGGCACACGCACCTATGTGGAAACGGATCTGAATGCAGCACCGGCGTACCAGGCCTACAACCACCGACTGACTGAACTGCTGGCCGGTCCATGGCCCAAGGCCAACGATCATGAATTGGACCCACCCAACCTGTTCCTGAGCCCCGAGGCCAAGCGCACCTGGATTGCCATCTACAACGATCTGGAATCTGGTCTCGCACCACAGGGGCCCTTTGCCAATGTGCGGGCGCTGGCATCCAAGGCCCCGGAGCACATTGCCCGACTGGCTGGCACCTTTGCCGTGTTCGAAGGCGATGACGTCATCCACGAAGAACAGGTTGATCGTGCCCTGCGTCTGGTGCTGCATTACCTGGATGAAGCCCAACGGCTGTGGGGCGCAGGTCAGATCAAACCTGAATTACGCCTGGCGCAAGAACTGTTGCAGTGGTGGCGCGCCAAGGTGGGTGTGGGTCGTGTCATCACGCTCACCGATGTCTATCGCAATGGCCCCAGTGCCATCCGCAGCGCCGCTGTCGCGCGCACCGTCGTACGCATCCTGCTAGAGCACGGTTGGTTGATGAACGGTGCCCACCCCAAGGCCAAAGAAGCCTTCGAACTGGTGGCCCCCCGATGAAAACACGCATTTCGCCATTTACCCGTGCGAATTCTGCGAATTCCGCGAAACCCCGCACCAGCACTGGCTTTGCGCCGATGCGAAGCCATGCGAATCGTGCGAATCCCGAACGTTCGACGCCACGCCGCCCAGCGTCAGCCCTGTTTCTGTGGGCGGCATTGATGACATCACCGAAAGGACGAGTATGAAACTCAGCAACCCCCTGAAGAAGGCCAGCCAGACCGGCAAAGCCCAGACCACGCAATCCGAGCCCCTGCTGGAAGGACTGGACCGCATCAAGGCCCTCATCCAACCGATGCGCGAACGCATGCAACGCTACGACCAGACCATCCTGGCCTTGGCCCAGGCACGCGATCGCATGATCGACCTCAAAGAACCGCCGCCCCCGGTCATGCGTCTCACGGTCGAGCGCGAACTGCTGCTGGCACGCGGCGACAGCGAAGGCCTTGCGCGTTTCGATGCCGAGCAAGGTCAAGCTCTGCAAGACGAGCGCACTGCCAGCGAACGCCTGCAGCGCGAGCGCATCGAGCAGCCGGCCCGCATCAAAGCGCTGGAGCAGGTGGCCAAGGAGATTGCCACCGAGATGAAAGATCACATGAAAGATCTGTTCGATGCCCAGCAAGTCGCCAAGGACGTCTTCAAGCCCTATGCCCAGGCCTGCTATGACACCGCCCAAGCCTATGTGCAGGCGATGCAAGCCGCGCAAGCCGCCGACCATGTGCTCGAAGCCGTCACTACCTTCCACTGGTACGACATGTTTGGTGACTTGAAGCAGTTCGTCAAACCTGAACTCCTGAGTTCACGCGGGGACAAGGTGCTGCCGACCGATTTGCCGGGGATCAAATTCGAGGCACTTCGGGACCTCAACCATGCCGTCAATCGTGCCGACAGCGCGCTCTATGACCGGATGCGTCTGGAGGCAGAAGCAGCGGGGTTGGACAGCAAGCCGGTGCGCTTCTACACGCCCCCTGGCAAGCACGACGAGCGCGCCGTGTTCACGCCTGATGGCCTGGTGCCACGACGGGTGAAACAGATGCCCACACCCGTTGGCCCTGGCGTCACTGTCATCCGCATCTGATCGGAGCACAGCGATGGAAATCCATTCCCTTCGGCTGGACGCGGGCAACCCGTTTGCCCGGCAGCAGCAACTGGCCAGCAGCGTGCGCCACAGCCTCAACCGCCTGCCACCCAAGACACGGGCACAGGTGTTGGCGCAAGCCATGCCGCCCGACCAGCCGTCGCGACCTATGCCACAGAGCGCGGTGTCGTATCGCGTGCCCGTGCCAGTTACACAGGTCGCCGCCGCTCCGGCGCAGCCGGTCTATCCCACGGTGGTCTACCGCCCTCGGCGTGTGGCACAGCCCGTGCCATGGCAACTGGCCCTGCTGATCAACGGCATCCGACTGACCCATCGGGTCAAGAAGGTCTGGGCGCGCGAGATGAAGGACGCGAAGAAGGAGTTGCGATGGTTCCTGCGGGCACTTGCACGCCGTTGGGCGCAGCAGAGGACGCCTGCGGGCCATCGACGGGTCCTTCCTACGCGTAAGGCTATACGGGGGGCAACAGCGCGGCGCTTCGCCAGGCACTGACCACAAAACCAGGTTACCACCCGCCGGTTACCACGGCGGTTACCACCCCCGGCAATGGCCGGGGGAATCCACACGACACAAGGAAATGAAATGAACACCACCACCAACACACAGCATCCGCACCCCCACTTGCTGGTGCCCGTAGGGCGCGACACCTCCAGCATCGAACTGACCGTCATGGGCTGGTTCGCCGCCGGGCATGAATTGCTGTGGGTCCCGATCTTTGAAGTTGACGGTAGCCCGGGCGCCTTGGCCGAGGCACAAGCTGATGCGCAAAAGATCACCCGGCGTGGCCCATATGTCGTACGCCAGCTCACCGACCTCTATTGGCTACCGCTGGGCATCCGGGGTTGGTTGATCCCGGCGCACCTGGAGGACACCGATGTGGTCTGCATGCGCGAGGCCAAGGGGGAGATCAGCTTTGGGCGCATCCAACGCAAGGGCATGAGTCGCCCCCTGACCTGGCGCGACGACACAGAAAGCGAATTGTGAGAGCCAGTTATGACTTGGCTTCTGGTCCCAGAAGCGCGTTCATGGAGGTCCACAAACCCCTCTCAGGAAAGGAACACTGAAATGACCCTCACAACCGTCACGACCGTCACCGCCCAGGTGACCGACACCAACCAGCGGCACAAAGGTGCCATACCCGTGCAGGTGGAGTTTGACGCCGAAGGTCCCGTGCGTGCGCAGCACGCCGGGCAGGTTTACCGTTACACCGGCAAGGCGGGACACAACCTGGCCACGGGCGTTGCGGTGCGCGAAATGGCAACCATCGACGACGCACGGCTGTGGATCACGCTGGATGGCACACAGGTGTGGGAGGACTGAGATGCACGATCACACCCAAACCGCCACCATCCGTGCCCAGTTGGCCGCGTTGCCCTCGTTGCCGATGGCTGACCTCTGGGCGCTGTGGGACCAACATTTCCCCCGGCGTCCCGACCACCGCAATCGCAACTATGTGGAGTCCCGCCTGGCCTATCGCATCCAGGAGAAAGCCTACGGCGCCTTGCTGCCCAACGTGCGCAAGCTGCTGGTCGAGGCCGGAGCCAAGCGCTCCAAGATCAAGACCAACGTGGGGCGCGGCACGCCAGCGTTGTTGATGCCTGGCACCACGCTGATCCGTGAATGGGAGGATCGCCAGCACCGCGTCACCGTTACGCCGGATGGCTTGTATGAACTCAACGGCGAGGTCTTCAAAAGCCTGTCTGCGGCGGCACGCCACATCACCGGCACCCGCTGGAATGGGCCGAGGTTCTTTGGCCTGCGCGACGGCAAAGGAGACCTGTGATGCGGGTACCCCTTGTGACATCGACATCCACTCTGACCGTGCCGCCCAAACGCTGTGCGGTGTATTGCCGCGTATCAAGTGACGAGCGCCTGGACCAGTCGTTCAATTCCATCGACGCCCAGAAGGAAGCCGGGCACGCCTTTATCAAGAGCCAGAGCCATGAAGGCTGGATTGCCGTGGCCGACGATTACGACGACGGCGGCTTCTCCGGCGGCAATATGGAGCGCCCGGCGCTCAAACGGTTGATGGCAGACATCAATGCCGGCAAGGTGGACATCGTGGTGGTCTACAAGATCGATCGCCTGTCACGCTCCTTGGCGGACTTCGCCCGCATGGTGGAAATCTTCGATCGCTGCAAGGTCAGCTTCAGCGCGGTCACCCAGCAGATCAATTCGGCCACGTCCATGGGCCGACTGATGCTGAATGTGCTGCTGTCGTTTGCCCAGTTCGAACGGGAGGTGACCGGCGAACGCATCCGCGACAAGATCGCCGCCAGCAAGGCCAAGGGCATGTGGATGGGCGGGCCGCTGCCGCTGGGCTATGACGTGCACGACCGGCTGCTGGTCATCAATGACACCGAGGCCAAGCTGGTGCGCCGCATCTTTGACGACTTCGTCAGCATTCGCTCCACCACGCTGATGGTCAAGACCTATCGAACCGAGGGGCTGCTGACCAAGGGCGGCAAGTCCTTCAGCAAACAGACGATCTACAAGATGCTGCACAACCGAATGTACTTGGGCGAAATCGTCCACCGAGGCCAAGGCTTTCCTGGACAGCACCAGCCCATCATCACGCACGCCCAATGGGACGCGGTGCACGCGCTGCTGGCCACCGATGACAAAGAACGCCGCCGGGAAACCAAGGACCGGCAACTGGAACCGGTGCTGTTGCGTGGCCTGCTGTTCACTGGCGATGGCGAACGCCTGGTGCCGAGTTACACCCAAAAGAAGGGCAAGATCTACCGCTATTACAGCCCGGTCAAGCACAGAAGGTTTGGGGCTTGGGCCAGTGAGCATGGCCCACTGCCAGCGGCGCCCATCGAGGCCTTGGTCATCGAGCAGATCCAGGTGGCGCTGTCGGCACCACACATCGTTCAGGCGGTGTGCGACCGGATGCAGCAACTCCGACCTGACATCAGTGAACCCGAAGTGGTCCTGCCCATGCGCAACCTGGCCAGCCTGTGGCCGCAATTGTTCCCGGTCGAGCAGTGCCGCCTGGCGCAACTGCTGATCGAACGGGTGATCATCGCCAACGGCGGGTTGGAGATCATTTGGCGTGACCACGGCTGGCAGGAACTGGCGGCGGAGCTGATGCCCGGCACGATTGGTGCGGAATTGCAGGAATGGGAGCAGATGGAGGAAACGGTATGAGGTCGAAGATTCAGACCACGGGCAGCCCCGTCGCCCGGGAAAGCAGCCAGGGTGGGCGCACGAAGCTGTCGACCTTCATCCCGCTAAAGATCCGCAAGCGTGGTGGCAGCACGGTGATGGTGCGCCCCGACGGGCAGACCGCCACACCGGCCAGGCTGGCCAAACAGATTGACCAGCCCTTGTTGGCGGCGCTGACGCGGGCCTTTTACTGGCAACATCTTCTGGACGACGGTGTAGTGGCCAGCGGCACTGATATTGCCAAACGGGAAGGTCTGCACCATTCCACGGTCAATGAACTGCTGCGCATGACCTTGCTGGAGCCTGCCGTCGTCCAGGCCATCCTGGCGGGCCAGCAGCCTCGTTGCATGAGCCTGCTGTGGTTTCAGCGCAATCCGCTGCCAACGGACTGGGTGGCGCAGCGCGAGGTGGTGGCGCGGTTTGATGCGTGAATGGGTTACGAACCTTCGATGACCCGCGCCACATCGCCGTGGCATTCGGCACACTTGCCAACCAGCAGCAGGTCATCACCTTTGATTGTGCCGCTGAAATTGGTGATCGTTGTTTCGTGGCGGCATTGCCCACACCACACATTCGACAGCAAGCGCTGGCGGAAATCGGCAGGGATCGACTCCCAGCGCTGGCGGGCCGGTGAAGTGAAGTTTGGCAGCGATTCGACACCCATGTGTCACGACTCCTCGAACAAATAAGCAGTTTCAGTCGGTTGATGCCGGCAACCACTTAATGCCCGCCACCCCCAGGTTCTTCTGGCTGATGTGGGTGGTGAATATGGGCACCATGGTTTGCACGTTGGCATCAAAGCTGTGCCTCCACATGGCATGCAACTTCTTCAACGCGTTTTCGTTCCGGTAGATGCCGCCGTCCCAGTCGATAACCATCATCGCGACATCCCCGTTATCGGCCAACATGCACAGCAGTGCATCATCGGCATCCTTGTCCAGCGATGCCTTGAGTTCGTCCTCGTAGCCAGCCAGCACCTCAACATACAGGTCAATGCTCAGTGGGCTCTGCCCAGTCAGGGCGGATTGCAGATCGGCTGCGATTTTCTTTTTACTGGTCATGGTCAAGATTGTCGCCGCTCGATGTGCAGGCAGCGTTCGATGCGTGACCGGTGATCATGGTTGACAGCGAACCGAGGCGTGTAAGTTGTTGATTTTGCTAGGACTCCATCTGAGCCTACCCGCAGGCCAAACGGAGAATAGAGACGGCTCTGGCACCGAAAACAGCGAAATCGGGGAGTTTCTGCCGGGGCCACCCGCAGCACTTCGGCGCACTTCCCCTGGGAAACAGCCAAGAAAAAGGGCCCGGAGAATATCCGGGCCCCTGTGTATGGTGGTGCTCAGGCGACCCCACGCGGCCTATCAAGGATACGGCCACTTTGATTTGCCGATTTTTGACACGAATGAGCGATAGTTGGCCTTGACAGCCCACGATTTCGCTTGCCAACAGCGGAGTTCAGCGCCTTCATCGTAACCGTTTTAACGGAGGTATCGATGAGCGAACAATTCCTTTCCGAAGTCGATCTGGCCGCCCGCTGGGCGATGAGTAGCAAGACCCTGACACGCTGGCGCGGCAAACGACGCGGGCCTCCCTTCGTCAAGTTGGGCGGCGCGGTGCGCTACGCGATGAGCGACGTGCTCGAGTTTGAGCGCACCGGCCTGCGTAAGCCCCTGCCCAGACAGGTCGCACCAGACGAGCCAACCCCGCCTGAGGTCATTCAAAACCTGACTGTCCGCGATGTGGTGGCAGTCCTCCGCGCAGACGTGCAGTGATCACGTCCGGACCAAGGGGCGAAGGAACCAGCCGGCAACAACTGCGGACGTGGGTTCAGTTCCCAAGCACGGAATCGAACTGCATTTCTTGATCGATCCACATTCTGCTGCTCCCAGAGCGGCAACTCTCTGGACGAGAGTAGTTCCCGGAGAGTGAGAAGTGACATCCTTAACTGAGGCTGTTAAAATGCATGAAACTTCAATGAGGAAACATTCATGTCTGCGACTGCCTCAGTGCCAACGTCATCCCTTCGGAGCGCTACTGCGCACCTGGCTGGTGCGCTGAAGGCAGGCCATGTCTATCGGCGGGAGGATCTCGCTCGTCTGAGCAACGCGGTAGATCGACACCTTCGCGAACTGGTTTCCGTGGGCAAGCTCCAGAAGCTGGCCCAAGGGCTCTACCATGCCCCCAAACAATCGAGCTTTGGTCTTTTGCCCCCAGCCGATGATGACGTAGTGAGGGTTTTTTTGCGGGACGAAGATTTCCTGGTGTTTTCACCCTCGTCATACAACGCCGTGGGGTTGGGCACCACCCAGCTATACAACCGAACATTGGTCTACAACCACAAGCGCCACGGCGTCTTTCAGCTGGGAAATCGACAGTTCGATTTTCGGGTGAAGCCCCGCTTCCCGAAGAAACTATCTCTCGAGTTCCTGTTCGTGGACCTGCTCAATAACCTGGATGAGCTGGCCGAAGACCGCGATGCCGTGCTCAACCAGGCGCGCAATAAGCTGCCTTCCTTCGAATTGACACGCTTGCAAGCGGCCGTAAACAGCTACGGCAACATGGCTACCCGAAAACGCTTCCAGGATTGGGTCAATGGCTGAATTTCTTCACGAACGACGCGACTTCGACCAACTGCTTGCGGTGGTTGCCAACGATCGCGGCCTCGACACCATGCTGGTCGAGAAGGACTACTGGATCATGCATGGGCTGTGGGGCCTGCAGGCCCAGGGCTTTGTCTTTGAGCTCAAGGGCGGCACATCGCTGTCCAAGGGCTTCGGGGTGATCCATCGATTCTCCGAAGACATCGATCTTCGTATCGAGCCACCTGCAGACATGGATGTCAAAACTGGCCGCAACCAGGACAAGCCTGCGCACATTGCTTCACGAAAAGCGTATTACGACGAGCTGGCCAAGCGCATCCGCATTCCCGGCATTGACAGCGTCGAACGGGACACCTTCTTCGATGACGACAAAATGCGCAGTGCAGGCATTCGCTTGTCTTACTCTTCGCGTGCAACAGCGCTGGTCGGCGTGAAGGATGGCATCTTGCTCGAGCTCGGATTTGACGACACGGCGCCCAACCGACCGGTCACGATTTCCTCCTGGGCGCTTGATTTCGCCATGGACCGGGGTGTGCCGGTTTTTGACAACCGGGCCATGGATGTGCCTTGCTACGCGCCGACGCACACCTTCGTCGAAAAACTCCAGACCATTTCGACCAAGTACCGACGACTGGCCGAGGCTCAAGCGTTTCCGGCCAACTTCCTGCGCCATTACTACGATGTGTACTGCCTGCTTGAATTGCAGGAAGTTCAAGACTTCATGCAGACGACCGCATACCACGAGCGAAAAAAGCAGCGTTTCCGGTCTGGTGATGAGTTGGTGATTGCCAGAAATCCGGCATTCACCCTGAGCGATTCCGGCCAGCGCGAACTTTTCGCTCGGGAATACAGGAAGTCTACTGCGCTTTACTATCAGGGGCAGCCGGAATTTGAGCTGCTACTTGAGCGAATCAATAAGCACCTAGAATCAATGTGACCAATGCACGCCAACAATTTTGAGAGCGTTGAACATCAATGATGACCAATCAAGCAAGTCAACATGAGTAGTCATCTCAACACGCTAGGAATTATTTTGACGATCGTAGGCGCCTATCTTGTTTGGCGCTATTTGACGGTAATCAGCTTCGTCGATCACGATGAATATCTCAAAGGTCGCGGAGTTCTTACTGTGCCCGATCCGACACCAGAGGATGTAAAGCGGTACGTGAGATCGATATGGTTGTCGAAATTAGGGCTTGCGCTTGTTGTCGTTGGTGGTCTCTTGCAGATAGCAAGCAACTACCTACCAAAGTAAGGGCTGTTAAAACTGACGGTACCGATTGGTGTTGGTCACCCATTCAGCCATTTTCAAAGCCATGAGACCTTGCAATGGGCGTAAATGGGTGATCTTTTGGTTTGCACTGGATCGAACGCGCTACGCGTTGGTTTCGTCAAGGTCGTAGTAGCTGTCATCGACACCAGCGCCAATGTCGAGCTCCATGTCGTTCATGAGGCAGACCCGGCCAGCTTTCCAGATCCGCACAACACCTTTGACCAGGATGTTGTCTCCGCTGAAAGGCTTATCAGGGTCTTGATCCATGCCGACATTGCCTTCGACCGGGATCTCCCAAAACTCGCGGCAATCCTTCAGCGCCTCCTCGGGCTCAGTCGCCTCGAGGTAGGCGCCTTCGAAGTAGGCGTTCGTGTTGGCGGCAGCGTTGGACACGGCATCGTGATCCATCACCGTGTCGTTGGCAAACCGACCTGCGACATCCTCGATGAAGTCAAGCGGGGTCAGGAAAACGGCTGGCGGCTCAGGATCGCTCTTGATGGCGGAGACAATCGCACCGGTGATCTGATCCGATACAGAGCCCAAACCAAGGGATGCCGCCCGAGCGGTCAGGCCTGTAATGTCAAGAATGACGAAGTCTGCCCCCTCGAGACCAGGTACTTCTTCGGTTGATGCTTGAATGGCTGCCAAGCTGCCATAGCCAAGGCTGGCGGCAAGCAGTTGCTGAGTATGACCAAGCGAGATGGAAAGACCAGATGCCACGAGGCTCTGGCGGAAGACAAACGCGAGGGAACTGAAGTCGGACTTCATTGAAATTCTCCAAATTCTGCGCGGGACGTTGAGCGATTACGCATCCAGCACAGTGGGAATCCCAATGGTCGGATGAAAACTTCGGGGTGCAAGATCCTTTTTTGAGTCGCTCACAACTCGGGCGGGTGCCTGTACAGAATTCTACGGCACCGGACTGAAGGATTGAAGCCAAAGCCAACACCATCCGTTTTCATGTCGGGCCTGGAGTTCGATCGTGCTCAAATGGTTGATCAGTTGTGGACGCGGCTTCAATCCCCAAACACGGAATCGAACTTGCCCCCCCAAGGCTCAGATGCATCCGTGTTGTTGTCGTCCAATTTGTGGCGCATAATGTCATCA